>JAEEGK010001240.1_pt1 | contig 64054 bp, 51 predicted proteins | sample 8958771 | NCBI WGS metagenome assembly JAEEGK01 (sample SAMN16246547, study PRJNA631951) | gut metagenome | biome: gut microbiome; feature: rumen; material: SC-attached | host: Bos | place: Iran: Karaj | collected 2018-10 | reverse complement strand
CACAAGCACTCTGCAGGCACCGCACATGCCGGTACCGTCCACCATAATGGGATTCATGGAAACAACTGTGGGAATTCCCAGTTCCTTGGTCAAAAGCGAAGCAAACTTCATCATGATCAGGGGACCGATGGCTACTGCGTGATCGTAGGTCTTGTGTTCTTCATTTATAAGATACTTAAGGCAATCGTTTACATTGCCCTTTCTTCCCTTTGTTCCGTCATCGGTCGTAACATAAACGTTTGCAGCGACCTTTTTCATCTCATCTTCAAGGATGATCAGGGATTCGTTTCTCGCGCCTATGATAACATCTGCGTCAACTCCCTGCTCATGGAGCCATTTCACCTGCGGATAGACCGGAGCTGTTCCGACACCGCCTGCCATGAAGATTATGTGTTTTTTCTTAAGCTCTTCCGGATCTTCTTTGCAAAGTTCCGAAGGAAGGCCCAGAGGGCCGGTAAAATCGGCAAATTCATCACCCACATTGTAGGCAGCCATCATTTTTGTGGATGCTCCGACAGTCTGAAAAACTATGGTCACGCTTTCCTTTTCCCTGTCGTAATCGCAGATGGTGAGAGGGATCCTCTCTCCTTTTTCATCGGGGCGAACAATGACAAACTGTCCGGGAAGACACTTATGAGCTACTCTGGGCGCATAAATATCCATCAGGACTATATTGTCGGATAACATGCTTTTTTTAAGAATTTTGAACATATCTACTCTCCGTCGGTTACTCCTAAATTTAATATCTAATATATTTACCACTTTTTTTTCGATTTTACAACACTAAATTATTAATGTATAAAATTTTAACAAAAAATATACACTTCTAACTTACCGAAAGCTGTACATGTAAAGTCCCCGGGCTTAAGAGCAGCAAAAAATAAATTTGTGAATTTTTTATTTAATTGCTTTTTAGCTATTTACTTTAGAATTGTGTAGTGTTAAAATACAAAAGTAAATGTACTTTGCCTTACGGCAAAATGGAGGATATAGAGAAATGAGTATTAACATCAAGACACCCGCTGTTGATTATTTTTTTGACGCGGTACTCAGCTTGAAAAACCATGAAGAATGCTACAATTTCTTCGAGGACATCTGTACAGTAAATGAGATCCTTTCATTTGCACAGCGTTTCCAAGTTGCGGCTATGCTGAGAGCCAAAAAAACCTATCTCGAGATTGCTGAAGAAACAGGCGCTTCGACAGCCACGATCAGTCGTGTAAACCGCTCTTTGAACTATGGAAACGACGGTTACGACATGGCCTTTTCAAGAGTTGCTCCCTTCCCCGAAGAAGGCGACAGCAAAAAGTCTGAAAAGTAAAAAATTACAGCAGTTCCTTATTACAGGAGCTGCTGTTTTTTTATCAGTCAACCTTCTTGAGGTTAGCAAAAGCCGAAAGCATCTTCTTTGTTCCGAAGTCGGGAAATTCAACGGTCACTTCGTAATCCTTGCCGCCCTTTACAATAGAGATGACTTTGCCCTTGCCGAATTTGATGTGAGACACCGTGTCTCCTTCGGCATAAGAAAGTGTTGTCTGACCGCCTGCCTGAGTGAACATCTTGCTGTAATTCAAAGCATAAGGCTCAGCGGAAAGATCTCCCCCGTCATGTCTCTTGTAGCCGTCATCACCGTTGGCTTTTGTATAGGCAGGTGCGGGCTTCTTGTCCTTGATTTCGCTATCCATATAGTTTTGCCTCCTGTAATTGTTATTAAATGAAGTACTCATATCCAGCAAGTACCTCGGAATTTCTTTCAAAAATCTCGATGGCGTATTAAACTGCTGTTCGCCATACATTCTCCTCATTCTGGCCGATGACAGGAACAGTTCCTTCATGGCTCTTGTGATCCCCACGTAACAAAGACGTCTTTCCTCTTCTATTTCTGCGATCGGATCCTCCGCATTTATGGAAAGACTGCTGGGAAAAAGCCCATCCTCCATTCCCACCAGAAAGACATATGGAAACTCCAGTCCCTTGGCGTTGTGAAGAGTCATAAGGGAAATGAAATTTCCATCGTCTTCTTCATCCTCCGATGCAGCTTCTTCGGCGTTTAATCCGCAATACTCCAGAAATCCGGTAAGAGAAGCATCTTCCTCTTCCGCTTCGTATCTGGCAGCGTAGGAAACCAGAGCTTCTATGTTCTGGATCCTGTCATCCGCAGTCTCCGGATCGTCATCGCGAAGATAATCCATGTAGCCGGTCTCTTCTATTACAAGTTTAATAAGACTCTTAATCGAAAGCCTGTTATTGTTCTGCTCGTATCTCATGCTTTCAACCAGAGCGATAAAGCTTTTGGCCTTATCTTTTGCTCTTTCTGCTCCGGGAATGTACTCGATACGGGCCAGTCCTTCATAGAAAGAAAGCCCGCTCTGTGCGGCATAGGCCGCAACCTTGTCAACCGTGGTCGGTCCGATGCCTCTTCTCGGAACATTCAGGACTCTTCTTGTTGCTATATCATCCTTTGCATTGTCTATAGTTTTAAGATAGGCAATAATATCCTTGATCTCTCGTCTTTCAAAGAAAGATACGGCTCCGATGGTCTTTGCTTTAAGATTATGAAAACGCATGGATTTTTCAAAGGAAAGAGACTGGGCATTTGTCCTGTAAAGAACAGCAAAATCACGGTATTCGGCCCCTGTTCTTTCCATTATCTCTCTGACTTTTAAGGAAACACCGTCCGCTTCCCCGGTCTCATCGCCATACTGACTGTAATGAACCGCAGAACCCTTTTCGTTTGCTGTCCAGAGTTTTTTGTCTTTTCTTTCGGTGTTGTTGTGGATCACGGCATTAGCCACATTTAAAATGTCAGGAGTGGATCTGTAATTCTGCTCCAGTTTGATCACCTTGGTCTCGGGATAGAACTTTTCAAAGTTCAGGATGTTTCTGATGTTTGCCCCTCTGAACTTGTAGATGGACTGGTCATCATCCCCCACTACGCAGAGATTCTTTTCGATCTCGCCGTCTTCATTTTCATGCTCGGCCAGAAGTCTGATAAGCTCAAACTGAGCAGTGTTGGTGTCCTGATACTCATCCACCATGATGTAAACAAAACGGTTTCTGTAATATCTTAAAACGTCAGGGGTAGTTCTGAACAGTTCCACCGTCTTACAGATAAGATCGTCAAAATCAAATGCATTGCAGGTCTTAAGCTGTTTCTGGTACTCTCTGTATATGCCTGCGATCTTTTTGTCATAATAGTCGGCAGCTTCTGCTTCAAAGCGGTCGGGATCGATGAGCTCGTCCTTTGCCTTGGAGATCCTTGCCATTATGGCCTTTTCCTTAAATTGCTTTGAATCTATGTTCATTTGCTTAAGGATGTTTTTTACAAGAGTTTTCTGATCGTCCGAATCATAGATGGTGAAACTGCGTTCATAGCCGATGTACTCGCAGAATCTTCTGAGAATCCTTACACAGGTTGAGTGAAATGTAGATACCTGAATGTATTCACTTCCCTCTCCCACTGCTTTTTGAACTCTTTCCTTCATTTCCTTTGCAGCCTTGTTCGTAAAGGTTATGGCCAGGATCTGATAAGGAGAAACATCAAGTTCACGGATGAGCCTCGCTATCCTTTGGGTCAATACTCTGGTTTTTCCGCTACCGGCTCCCGCAAGGATCAGCAAAGGCCCCTTGTCATGCATCACGGCCTTCATCTGCTCCGGGTTTAGTGTCATCATTTTTTCCATAAAATCCCTTTTCAGTATAAAAAGTGCCGACCGTTAAAGTCGGTCAGCATTTAATCAATATTCTATCCAATGAACAGATCACTCCGTCCGGGCTTCGTCATCCTCAAATTCGTCTTCGGACTCATCCTCATCCTTGTATGCGTTTCCGGAAACAAGGTTGTAAACGGCATAAATGAGTGCGAAAGCCACGGTGAGAGCTCCAATGATCGATAAAGCAACGATCAGAGGATTTGTTCCCTTTTTCTTTTCCAAATAATTTCCCAGATACATTTTCGTACTCCTTCCCTCTCAAAACATTTTAAGTCTTTAGCAATCGACTGTCAACCATAACTTACAAACTTTTATCCTCTGCAGGCACATTTAATGCTGTCTTGTTTTTTGCTTCCTTACGCCTTTTAATGATGGATTCCGTTCCCTCCTTAAGGAAGACACCGGTAAATTTCTTAAGCATGGTCCGGGCTTCTTTGCTTAAGCTGTTGTATTCCTTAAGCATTCCGAAACCGCTCTTTAAAACATCACTGCTTATATCAACGGTGGTTTTGGCTTCGTTGGCAGACAGTACCTTGAACAAAGCATCGATGAAAGCAGCTCTTTCCTCATCACTCATCTTCTTTAACCAGTTTTTCATGGTTTCATCAAAAACTTTGCTTGCTTCTTCCACTTCGTCCGCAGTTACAAAATGCTTTCCTTCTATCATCCAGGAGGCTGCATCATGCTGCATCAGATTTTTTTGTGTGCTTCTGATGACGGTGTAGTTGCTGACATGATTTAAAAGCATGCCCACTATGGACTCGCTGGGTGTGTAGCTTTCGGTTTTGGCAAGGACCTCTCCCGAGCCTGTTCCGAGAACAGTCTCATCTCCGAAACCGGGGCCGTCGTAATTGTAAACCCTTACGATCCTGTCTCTTATCCTTTTCTTTGCAAGGCATGCGGAATAGATTGCCAGATTACCGCCTTTGGAATGTCCGCAGACATATAATCTGCCCCTTATTCCGGAAGCTGCTTCTTCAAGATACGCCAAAGCTTTCTTCTGGGCAGGTACCTGAGGCATGAAGCACATGTTAAAGTCTTCCTTCCACCCCACGATGGTGTCATCCGTTCCCCTGAAGACAATTACCGCAGTTCTGGGGTCTATCCGGATCGTAACGGCTGAGAACTGAGAATCGTTTGAATAATCGATCTCATTTCTGTAGCCCAAAAAACTGATCTTTTTAAATCTTTCGGTCTCGGCACATTTTTTCAGAGCCAGGCCGGATGTTCTGGTAAAGGAAAGAGATTCAGCCAGGATCTTATCAAGATCGTATTTTTTCAAAAACAATTCTGAAGTTTTCTTAAGGGAAACCCCTCCGGTGAATCCGTCGGGAACCAGTCCGTCGAAATTGACATAGGAAAGCCAGGAAAATAAAAGGCAATCCACCTCATTCACGGGAGACATGTCAAATGTGATGTCTCCGCGCCAAGTAAGATAATCAAATAAATTTGCCATCTGCTCCCACCTCTTGAAAACTGTCAGTCAGCTCTGTAGCCAAATGTTACATTCAATGTTTCTTCTTTATATTTTCCTTCCGACAACCTCTTGACCGTAACCGTTCCCTCGCTGCCCCCGGGGGTGTAGGACATTATCTTTTCGTATGCCTCCTGGGAATTAACGGTTTTTTTGTTGATCTCGGTGATGACATCTCCCACCCTGATCCCCGCACGCTCAGCAGGGGACCCGCTTCGTACTTCTTTTACGTAGATTCCTCTGGGGAGATTGTAAAGCTTTGAATTCTCGGCAGTCACGATCTGCCCTGTAATTCCGAGATAAGCCTGTTCGCCCACAGGAAGAGTCTTTCTTGTCATCAGGACTTCAATTATGGGGATCGCGGTGGAACTGGGGATCGCATAGCATATGCCTTCCACATCTTCTGAGGCGATCTTTGCATTATTGATCCCGACCACCTCTCCCCGGGCATTTAAAAGCGCTCCTCCGCTGTTTCCCGGATTAATGGCAACATCGGTCTGGATCAGGGTCAGAGTGTACTCATCACTCATTTCCACTTCTCTGTTCAAGGCGCTTACATAGCCCACAGTAACAGACTGTCCGTAGCCGAGAGCATTTCCCACGGCAATGACCATGTCTCCGGGCACCAAAAGATCGGAATCGCCAAAGGTGGCGATCCTGATGACGGAAAGAGTCTCCGCGGAAATGTCGGAAAGCTTTACTCCGATAACCGCCAGATCTTCTGATTCCTCCGTAGCCTTCACCTCAGCCTCGGCCTTTGCCCCGTCGATAAATGTCACTTCCACCTCGGAAGCACCATCCACAACATGATTGTTGGTGACGATAAGGATCTCGCCGAAATTCTGTGCCGCAATGATACCGGAAGCACTTCCCTTGGTCTCATAGGGATACTGTCTTCCGAAAAAATCGTAACTGTACGTAACGGAGGTTACGCCAACCGAAACCAGTGAAGGCATAGCACATTTGGCAGCCCCTGCAACACCGTAAGATGGGTCACCGTCCGTGCCCGGGTCATCGGTATTGTTATCCCGTGCATAGCTTACCTTTTCCCAGACTTCCTGCTGTTTGATCACTGCCTGTTTTACGGCTGCCTCTGTTTTTTTGTATTTAATGAATCTGACACCGACAAAGGCCAGAGATACAACAAGCCCGGCCGAAAGGGCACAGATCATGGATTTTATAAATGTTTTCATATTTCGATCATTAAGACTCCTTTGTCTTAAATGCTATCACCAAAATATGTACTAATTGTGTTCTTTGATCTTTGAAATGTAATTCCTTACTTCCGATGCCATATAAAGAGAGCCCAGACACAAAACAATGTCTTTATCCGATGCTCTGTCCAGCGCCATTTGGATACCCGAAGGTACATCGCCGCCGCAGATCACCGTTTCCACGTCGTCTCCGCAGATCAGGCATGCCTTTTCATAAAGTTCTTCGCACTTCATGGCTCTGGGATAAAGAGGCTGCACGCAGATCATCTCCGAAGCCGCTTCTGCCATGATCTTAAGGATACCGTCCACATCCTTGTCGGCCATAACACCAAAAACACAGATGACTTTGGGGCTTCCGGGCTTCTTAACATCTATGCAGCTTTTGATCGTATCTATGGTGGCTCTCATACCCTGGGGATTGTGGGAACCATCCACAAAAACAAGGGGATCGTTCTTCAGTTTCTCAAGTCTTGCGATCCATTTCGTGTTTTTAATGCCCTGCTCCACGGATTCTCTTCCGATGACCAGGCCCTTCTTTTTAAGAAGCTCCACCGCTTCGATGACAACAGCGGCGTTCTTTCTCTGATAAGCACCGATCATTGACAGTTCAATGTCGTAATTGCCGTAAGTGAAGCTCTGTCCGCCAAGATCCGCCTTTTTGACCGTAATGTTATTAAAATCGGGGATGATGAGACCGCTTCCCGTCTCCAGGCATCTCTTTTCTATCTCTGCCTGAGCTTCGGGACTTTCACCGTAAAAGACCACATCCGATCCGGGTTTTATGATGCCTGATTTGGTCCTTGCTATCTCTGCCACAGTGTTCCCAAGGTACTGCATGTGATCGAGTCCGATGTTCACAAGGATCGTAGCAAGAGGAGCAGGAATGACGTTGGTTGCATCAAACTCTCCGCCCATGCCGACTTCCAGTACAACAACATCACATCTCTGTTCAAGGAAATACAAAAGCCCGATAACAGTCACCACTTCAAATTCCGAAGGGGGTTCTTCCATCTTGTCGACAGCTGCCTTGACAAAGGTAACAAGCTCGGCCAGTGCCTCATCGGGGATCTCTTTGAATCCGAAAAGAGAGTCTTTGTTATAGGCCTCCGGAGTGCTGACCATAATACGTTCATTAAAACGCATTATGAAGGGGGAAGTGAAAAGACCGACTTTAAGTCCCGCACATCTTAAGATCTCCGCAAGCATAGCGGAAGTCGATCCTTTACCGTTGGTTCCGCCCACATGGATGAACTTAAGCTTTTTATGGGGATTCCCCACCAGTTCCAGCAATGCTTCCGTCTTGGTGAGACCCAGCTTTTTGCTCATCCATCTGAGACCATGCACATAATCAAGTGCTTCATTAATATCCATTTTATTGTTCCTTCTTAAGGTTTTTATTGGCCGTAGCAAGCATCAGCTTAATACGGTTCAGCTGATTAACTTCAGATGCACCGGGGTCGTAGTCCACGGCAACGATGTTCGCTCCGGGGAATTGACGCCTGAGTTCCTTGATAACGCCCTTTCCCACGATGTGATTGGGGAGGCAGGCAAAAGGCTGACAGCATACAATGTTGGGAACGCCCGAATGGATGAGTTCCACCATTTCTCCGGTCAAAAACCAGCCTTCGCCGGTCTGATTGCCCATGGATACCACAGGCTTTGCGTAATCCGCAAGCTTTGCGATGTGGGTGGGAGCCTCAAAGCGCTTGCTCTTGTTCAGCTCCTTTACCGCATCCTTTCTCATGAATTCGTAAAATGCTACGATCAGATTGTTGATCCGCTGTGATCTCTTTGATTTGCCCAGTGCTTCATGCTTAAAGTTGGCATTGTAAGAGCAATAGGCAAGGAAATCCATGAGATCGGGCATAACAGCCTCGGCCCCTTCCGCTTCCAGAAGGTCTACCAGATTATTGTTTGCTGCGGGAAGGAACTTAACAAGGATCTCTCCCACTATGCCTACTCTGGGCTTCCTGATGTCTTTAAGAGGGATCTCGTCAAAGTCTTTTATTATGCCTTTGATATTCTTTTTAAAATCTCTGAATCTTCCGGTCTTGACCTGCTCTATGCACTTTTTCTTCCACTTTTCGTGAAGTTCGTTTACAGATCCCGGAACCTCTTCGTAAGGTCTGGTCCTGTAAACCACCCGCATGAAAATGTCGCCGTAGACAAGAGCCATCATTGCTCTGATGACCATCTTGGGCTCAAGCCCGAAGCCCGGATTCTTCTCTATGCCCGATGTACTTAAAGAAACAACGGGTATCTGCTCCATGCCGGCTTTTTTAAGAGCACGGCGTATAAAAGCGATGTAGTTTGTGGCACGGCATCCGCCGCCTGTCTGGGTGATGAGCAGTGCTGTCTTGTTGAGGTCGTATTCCCCGGACTGCAGTGCCGCGATCATCTCTCCCACCACGAGAAGCGAAGGATAGCAAGCATCATTGTTAACATACTTAAGTCCCGTATCTATCGTGTGTCTGTCGGGCTCGGGAAGCTCCACAACATTCAGTCCGCAGGATGCCATTGCAGGGGCCAGGATGTCGAAATGTATGGGAGACATCTGAGGCACCAGAACAGTGTAGTTCTTACGCATCTCTTCGGTAAAGACGACACGATGGTAAGCGGAATCCTTAACCTCGGTCACAACCCCTTTTCTCTTTCTGTCATTGATGGCGGAAAGAAGGGATCTGATACGGATCCTTGCAGCTCCGAGATTGTTCACTTCATCGATCTTTAGCATAGTATAGATCTTGCCGGATCCCGAAAGAATGTCAGCCACCTGATCCGTCGTGACAGCATCCAGACCGCATCCGAAGGAGAAGAGCTGGATGAGATCCAGATCGGGATTCTCTCTTACATAGCTGGCGGCAGCATAGAGTCTCGAATGGTACATCCACTGATCCACAACAATAGTGGGCCGATCCACGGGGCGAAGATGCGAAACGGAATCTTCCGTAAGAACAGCCACGCCGAAGGATGTGATGAGTTCGGGGATACCGTGATTGATCTCGGGATCGATGTGGTAAGGTCTTCCTGCCAGAACGATGCCGTGAATGTGGTTGTCCTTAATGTACTGTACAGCGGCTTCTCCCGCTCTCTTCATATCTCCTCTTGCTTTAAGGAGTTCAAGCCATGCGGCATGAGCGGCAGCCTCTACTTCAACCGCTCCGATGCCATTCTCTTCACCGAAGAATTGAACCAGACGCTTTGTGATGATCTCTTCGGATTCAAGTGAAACAAAAGGATTCTGGAATCTCACATTCTCCGATCTGATCTCTTCAACGTTATTCTTGATGTTTTCGCCGTAGCCTGCCACCATAGGACAGTTGTAATGGTCTCCCGCTTCGGGGAACTCGATCCTTTCGTAAACAACGCAGGGGTAAAAAATGTACTTGATACCCTGCTTTATGAGCCATGTGACATGACCGTGGGCAAGCTTTGCGGGATAGCATTCCGATTCCGAAGGAATGGATTCTATGCCCATCTCGTAGATCTTTCTGGATGATACGGGGGAAAGCACCACTCTGTAACCAAGGTTAGTAAAGAAGGTAAACCAGAAGGGATAGTTTTCATACATATTAAGGACTCTGGGAATGCCCACCGTTCCTCTGGGAGCAGCAAACTCTTCCAGTGCCTCGTAACCGAAGATCCTTTTTAATTTGTAAGCAAACAGGTTGGGAATACCTGTATTGGATTTTTCTTTACCCAGACCCTTTTCGCAGCGGTTACCGGAAACAAAATGTCTGTTACCAGGGAAATGATTGATGGTGAGCAGACAATGATTCGTACAGCCCTGGCACCTTGTAAGGGTGGAGGAAAATGTGAGTTCCTCTATCTCCTTAAAGGAAAGCATGGTACTCTTCTGTCCTTCATAATGCTCTCTGGCGATCAGCGCCGCTCCGAAAGCACCCATTATGCCTGCGATGTCGGGACGGACCACCTCGGCATTAACGATCTTTTCAAGTCCGCGAAGAACAGCGTCGTTGTAAAAGGTTCCCCCCTGAACAACGATCTTTTTACCGAGGTCCTTTGCATCGCTGACCTTGATAACCTTGTAAAGTGCATTCTTGATAACGGAGTAAGCAAGTCCTGCGGAAATGTCCGCCACGCTCGCTCCCTCTTTCTGAGCCTGTTTTACCTTGGAATTCATGAACACGGTGCATCTCGTGCCCAGGTCGATGGGATTCTCGGCAAACAGCGCGATCTTTGCAAAATCCGCCACTTCATAATTAAGTGACTTCGCAAAAGTCTCGATGAAGGAGCCGCATCCCGAGGAACAAGCTTCATTTAACTGAACGGAATCAACTGCGTGATTCTTGATCTTAATACATTTCATGTCCTGACCGCCGATGTCCAGAACGCAATCCACATCGTGGTCAAAGAAGGAAGCCGCATAGTAATGGGCTACTGTCTCAACTTCACCCTCATCCAGGAGAAGCGCTGCCTTAAGAAGAGCCTCGCCGTAGCCTGTGGAGCATGAACGGACGATCCTTGCGCTTTCCGGCATCTTGTCCGCTATCTCTTTAATGGCCTTGATGGCAGTTTTCAAAGGACTTCCGTTATTGTTCTGATAGAAGGAATACAAAAGAGAGCCGTCTTCGCCCACAACGGCGACTTTGGTGGTGGTGGAACCGGCATCGATACCCAGATAGCAGTTTCCGGAATAATCCGCGAGGCTGCCTTTTCTGACAGTAGCCCTTTCATGGCGGGCTTTAAAGTCTGCATATGCCTGCTCATCGGCAAACAGAGGTTCCATTCTCGCAACCTCAAAGTCCATTTTGATGCCCTTTTCCAGTCTCGTTATCATTTCGGAAAGGAGCACTCTCTCTTCTATCTTATTGTTTTCCTTTGCACTCATTCCCGAGCCCATGGCCGCAAACAGATGGGAATTGTTGGGGGCAATGACGGCTTCGGGAGCCAGGTTTAATGTTCTGATGAAAGCTTCCTTAAGTTCGGTAAGAAAGTGAAGGGGACCTCCAAGAAAGGCTACGTTACCGCGGATGGGCTTACCGCAGGCAAGTCCGCTGATGGTCTGATTGACAACCGCTTGGAAAATGGAAGCTGCAAGATCCTCCTTTGAAGCTCCTTCATTTATCAGGGGCTGTATGTCTGTTTTTGCAAAAACGCCGCAACGGGCAGCAATCGGATAAATAGCCTTGTAGTCTTTTGCGTATTCATTAAGTCCCGCGGCATCGGTCTTTAAGAGTGATGCCATCTGATCTATGAAAGATCCGGTTCCTCCGGCACAGATGCCGTTCATTCTCTGTTCAACGCCGCCTGTGAAGTAGATGATCTTTGCATCTTCTCCGCCAAGCTCGATGGCTACATCGGTTTTGGGCGCAAATTCCTGTAATGCGTTTGCAACCGCCACAACCTCCTGCACAAATGATACATTAAGATGCTTTGCAAGAGTCAATCCGCCCGATCCGGTGATGGCCGGCTGCAGCAGGCATTCTCCCGTAACCTCTTTTGCTTTATTTAAAATACGCGCAAGTGTGCCCTGGATGTCGGCAAAATGCCTCTGATAATCCGAGAACAAAAGTTCACCTTTTTCGTTTACTATAGTCGCCTTTACGGTGGTGGAACCTATGTCTGTTCCCAAGTAGTAGATCGGATAATTCTCTGTCATTTCCATACCCTCATAAATCTGTTTCATTTAATACGGCATATTATATCACGTCATTTTTTAAATTGCCACTATATATTCTCAATCTGCCAGTCTATAGGAGCCAGTCCCTTTTCTTCAAGGAAACTGTTGGTCTTCGAGAAATGTCTGCATCCGAAAAATCCTCTGTAGGCTGACAGGGGACTGGGATGGGGTGCTTTCAGTATAAGGTGGTTGGGGTTTGTGATGAGGTCGGCTTTTCTTTGAGCGGGACTACCCCAGAGCAAAAAAACTACAGGTGTCTTTTTATTGTTCAGCGCCCTCAGTGCCGCATCGGTAAACTGTTCCCAGCCGTGTCCCGCATGACTGTTGGCCTCATGTGCTCTGACCGTTAATACGGTATTCAGCATAAGGACACCCTGCTTTGCCCATTTTGTAAGCAATCCGTTATTGGGGATGTAGCAGCCCAGATCGTCATGCAGTTCTTTGTAGATGTTCTGCAGGCTGGGGGGTACTTCTGTGGGCGGAAGCACCGAAAAGCAAAGTCCGTGAGCCTGTCCCACATTGTGATAAGGGTCCTGCCCCAGGATCACAACCTTGGTTTCCTCAAAAGAGGTGTAATGAAAGGCGTTGAAAATGTCATTTGACGGAGGATACACAACTTTTGTGTTGTATTCCTTTTTTACAAACTCAAAAAGATCCCTGTAATAGCTTTTTTTATATTCTTCTTTCAGTTGATCGTTCCAATCGTTAGAAATCGCACTCATTACAATCTCACCGGTATCCCCTTGTCTTTAAGAAATCTCTTGACTTCAGAGATCTCCAGCTCCTTATAGTGAAAAAGCGTAGCCGCAAGTGCCGCATCCGCACCGCCTTCGGTCAGTACTTCGCTGAAATGCTCACATTTACCCGCTCCGCCTGAAGCGATCACAGGCACGTTCACGAGACTCGAAATGGTCTTTGTCAGCTCGATATCATATCCGTTTTTTGTTCCGTCTGCATCCATGGATGTGAGAAGGATCTCTCCCGCTCCCAGATCGCAGGCTTTCTTTGCCCATTCCACAGCGTCGATCCCCATGTCGATCCGGCCGCCGTTTTTAAAGATGTTCCAGCCCTTGCCGTCCTCTCTTCTTTTGGCGTCGATGGCCACAACCACGCACTGGCTTCCGAATTTGTCCGCAGCTCTGGAAATGAGTTCCGGATCCATGATGGCAGCAGAATTCACAGCCACTTTGTCCGCTCCTTCTCTGAGAATGACCTTGAAATCCTCGATACTGCGTATCCCTCCACCAACAGTGAAAGGGATGAAAATGGCTTTGGAGATCTTTCTTACAAGATCCGCCTTTATCTCTCTGGCATCGGAAGATGCAGTAATGTCAAGAAACACCAGTTCGTCAGCTCCCGCGGCATCGTAAGCGGCCGCTGTCTCAACAGGATCTCCCGCATCTCTCAGATTTACAAAATTTATTCCTTTAACAACTCTTCCGTCCTTAATGTCAAGGCACGGGATAATTCGTTTGGTAAGCATGGTCTCCTCCTCACATCTCCGCAAAATTCTTAAGCATGGCAAGTCCCGTCTTTCCCGACTTCTCGGGGTGGAACTGACATGCGAACACATTACCGCTTTCCACTGCGGCGTGAAAAGGATGTATGTAATCACAGGTAGCCGCTACCACGTTTTCATCCTCAGCGTCAAGGTAATAGGAATGAACGAAATAAACATAGGAATCATCCGGAATGCCCTTAAAAAGCTTTGTTCCTTCCTTGATCTTAATCGAATTCCATCCTATCTGGGGTATCTTGAACCCGGGTGCTTCTTCAAACTTTTTGATCTTTCCCTTGAACACACAAAGTCCCGGAACCTCCGCTCCCTCTTCGCTTGATTCAAAAAGCATCTGCATCCCCAGGCATATGCCCAGCAGAGGAATGTTCCTCTCAACAGCTGTTTTTACAGTCCTGTCCAGCCCCGAAGCTCTCAGCATGTTCATGGCATCGGCAAATGCTCCCACCCCCGGCAGAACGATCTTATCGGCTGAAAGCAGTACATTTTCGTCTGAACTCACAACAGTCTCATAGCCCAGATACGCAAATGCTTTTTCAACACTTCTCAAATTACCTGCGCCGTAATCAATAATAGCAATCACAAAAGAACCTCCCTGTCTGAACCGGTTTTTTACCGAAAAAAGGGCAGAGTATATGCTCCGCCCGTATTACATCATTTTAGTCAGGCTATTTCTCGCCTGTACCCAATCCCAATTGATCTACCGTCTCATAAATATATCTTGTGTAGTAAAGATTTGCTTCGTATTCGCCGTAGCTTTCCTTAAGCATATCATAATGCTCAAGAACAAACATGGCCTCACTTTCATCTATCCCGTAGATCTCCCAAAGTTTTTTGTAGATCTCGCTCCTAACAAGATAAATGTCATCCTGCGCTCCCAACGCAGTAGCATGAGCAAACCATTTTCTGAATCTCAAAAGGCCCTTAAACAGATCGTTAAGTCCTTCTCTGTAATCATCAAGCAATGCGTGATTATTGTAAGCATTGAGCTGAGTGTTAACGTAATTGATAGTCAGGATCTTGTCGTAAAGCTCGTAGTCTTCGTCCTCGATATCCAGACCGTAGATCTTGTCATAAGCCTTGGTGTAGTAGGTAACATCCTTGTAGATCAAAGCATTGTCAAAAAGTTTCGAGGCCTGACGTACACCGATGTTGTAAGCCAGAGTACTGCCGCCGCTTACGGTGACGGCAACGATACCGATGAAAAGTGCAAAGATCACCAGTATGCCCCATTTATTGAGCCTTGTGGTGTTCCCCACATCCTCCAGGATCATTTCGCTGGCCTGTTCCAGCTTTTTCTTGCGGATGGCTTCCTTCTCTTCCGCAGTCTGTCGAGCCTTGAGAGCCTTCGCCTCTGCGGCGGCCTTCTTCTTTTCCTCTTTTTCCGCCTTCCTGGCTTCCTTAAGGGCCTTCTTTGCTTCGGCGGCTTCAGCCTTCTGTTTTTCCAGTTCTTCCGGCGGGATCTCGGGTTTTATCTTGTTTTCCGGGATCTTAACATTACCAAAGAGCTGTATGTACCAGGGCAGCTTTTCTTTATTTATCGCAGCCTTTTTCTTGGCAGGTTTTTCTTCGTCATTCTTGTCGACATCTATCTCATTGAGGAGATCATCAAGAGCTGCCAGATCATCTTCATTGAAGCTGTCAACTCCCACGTCACCGAACATGTTTCCCAGCTCGGAACTGTGTCCCTCCTCGCCGCCTTCGTTCATGGAGAACCCGCCCATGGGGTCTTCATATTCGGGTACAAAATTGTCTGCATTTTCTTCAGAACTTTCCACAGAACCGCTGTTCAGGAAATCAAAAGCTTCCTCTGTTCCGCTGTCGGTACTCTGATCGTTCTGATCTTCGCCCAGAGTGTCCTCGCCGAAAATAAACCTGGGGGTATCCTTTGATTCTTCTTCTGCAGGAGTTCCGTCCTCATAAAAGACCCCCGGAGCATTGTCCTGATCGTTTAACGAGAAAATGTCCTCAGAATCGGCAAGTTCAGGCTTTTCTTTGGATCTGACCTCATCTGAGCCGGCGTCTTCCGCTTCAATGTTGAAAACCTCGTCGGCCAGATGATTTTCCATCTGGTTTTCGGGAATAGGATTATCTGTCACCCCACTAAAGAAATCAAAGTTGTCCAGATCCATATCATCACTCTGATCGGAGTAGCTTTTCTCTTCCTTGGGCTCTTCATTTTCGTTGTAAAGATTTCCGAAGAGGTCATCAAGCGCATTGCTTTCTTCGTCGTTACCTTCGCCGAAGAATTCTTCCGGTGCCCGGTCCGTTTCTTCCTTGGGTTCCGATACAAACTCGGGCTCGGGTGCGGGTTCGGGCGCAGGTTCAGGTTTTTCTTCTTCAGGCACAGCAAACAGCTCTCCGGAGGACCCTTCCTCGGAAAGCTCGTCATTTATCATCTTATCGATGACCGCATCATCATAGTCATCAAATATGTTGTAGTTTTCAATCTCCCCTGTTTCGAAATCCGTATCAGGCTCATCGTCTGTCACGTACTTCTCTTCATCAAACGAAAAGGCCGGCTCGTCGTCATCTTCTTCATCACTGTCAAGGAAATTAAAGGTTTCTTCATGAGTGTCATCCGATCCGTCAGCTTCATCATCTTCGCCTTCATCCTTCGGTGAAAGATAGGCATCCAGAAAATCCGGAATGTCGTGAAGCTCCGCCTTGCTGCCTGTTGCAGTTTCATCCATAACCTCATTCGCCGGAGTCTCTTCAGATTCCGGCGATACCCTGATTTCTTTGTTGTCGGCCTTCTTTTCACTCTTTTTTCTGTAGGCCGAAAATCTGTCATTGTTGTCCGACTTATTTCCGTTTGAAGTAAGCCCGTTCAGGAGACTGTCAAGATAAGATTCATCATTTGGCATCTGTTAGTACTCCGAGTGATAGTTAATTAGTTCAGAATGAGCTTATCAATCTCTCCGACAAGGCGTCCGATCTGAGGCTTTGTAATCTGAGCATCCGCACCGAGGGATTTTCCCTTAACGATGAGTTCATCACTGATCATTGATGAGAAAATTATAACGGGAATGTTCTTCATCTTATCGTCGCTCTTGATCAGCTTTGTAAGGTGATGTCCGTCCATACGGGGCATCTCTATATCTGTGATAACAAGCTTAACCTTTTCCGTGATGTTTCCGCTCTTATTGAGCTCTGTAAGCTTGTCCCATGCTTCCTGTCCGTCCATATTTACGATAAGGTTTGAATAACCTGCCTTCTTGAGGCAATCCTGCAAAAGCTTTGAAAGAAGAGCCGAATCTTCTGCAATGAGAATGGGTTTTGTGCTTCTCTGTCTGAAACCGAGTTCATCAACATCACTGACCTTAAGGGAAGTCTCGGGTGAAATGTCCGCGATGATCTTTTCGAAGTCGAGAAGAACGATGAGTCTTCCGTCAAGCTTTACAATACCTGTGGCAACGCCCTTGCCCTGTCCGTTTAATGTTGCATCGGGCTTTAAAACCTCTTCCCAGGACACTCTGTGGATCCCCACAACGGAATGTACATGGAATGCTGCATTTGTATTGTTAAAGTAAGTAACGATATAAAGATCGTTCTTAACCTCATCTGATTCGGGAAGATTTAAAACCTTTGAAAGACTAATGCTGGTGATAACCTCATCACGCGGCATGAAAATGCCTTCTATACAAGGGTCGGCATTAGGAACAGCCACTGCCGGTGTATACTGCAGGATTTCACGAATCTTGGCCACATTTATGCCGTAGCGGTTTCCGCCCACCATAAATTCAAGAATCTCAAGCTCGTTTGTTCCGCTTTCTAACAAGATGTTGGTATCCATAATTATTCCTCCGTGTTAGGTATATTCATATCGTAAATATTTAGTAAATTATATAACATATCAGAATATTTTTCAATTGATTTGAAGCAAGTTTATTGTATTTTAATTATCACACTGTCGTTGTTTTTATTGGTAATGAGAACACCTGCCGTATCTATTTCAATGTTCTCCGGAACCTTGAACACAATGACCGCTCCATTCACGCCGTTGTATCTTCCCCCCGGCGGAATGGGTTCTCCTCTTTCATCTTCCGTATCAAGTCCGATGAAATAAAGATCGTTCGGGAACAGCGTCATGGTCTCGTAATCAAAATAGGTCCCGTTGACCATTATGAGACTCCTGAGTCCCATATCGCAGGTCTTAAGATACTTTGTTACCGAGCTCTGGTTCTTTATTACGATCTTAACGGCCAGATACTCATAGCCTTCGATCCTCTTCAGAGTATAATAGGAATCGCCGATGGAAAAGCTGTACTCGGGAATGCTGGCTCCCGCATAGATCACATCAAATTCCTCAGCACCGATGACCTTTGCCAGCTGTTTCCATGTTTCGGAATTGTTCTCAGGGAAAGGCGTCGGGGTCGGCGTATTTGTGGGTGTGGGCGTCGGTGTCTTGGTAGCGTTCGGATCAACCGGTGTCGCCGTGGGTCTCGGAGTGGGTGTCGGTGTGTCTGTCGGTGTAGGCGTCGGGGTGTTGGTGGGGGTGGGTGTCAGATCCTTCGAATCCACCATCGTACTCTTATAATTCATATCATGCCTAAAGAGCGCGTCCGCGGAATACTGTGCAACAGCATCGATTTCCCTGTCGCTTAAGGGTATCCTTTCAACAAGACATCCGCCGAGTCCGAGTGCAGCAATGCATATTAAGATAAACTGGATTTTCTTAAACACCTGAATGCTCCTCTTTTGCGTAGATTTGTGTGCTTTAAAACTATAACACTTTATATGTTTTTCGGCAACTTCTCTTTTAAATTTTAGTATCCGAATCAAGTTCGAACCAAAATTCCACGCCGTTGGAATGATTGATCACTCCGTAAGGCTTGTTGTGAGCTTCCATAATGGCTTTAACTATGGACAGACCTATGCCCGAACCGCCGTATTCCCTGGTTCTGGCCTTATCAACCTTGTAGAACTTGATCCAGATCTTGTCGATCTCCTCTTCGGGTATGGGTTTACCTGTATTGAAAACGGAGATCCTGACAGTCTTCCCTTTGGCTTCGGCTTTAACATCCACGATCATCTCATTTTCGCAATGGTTGAGTGCATTGGTCAGATAGTTAGTGAACACCTCCTCAACCATGTACTCGTCAGCCCAAACATTAATGGGCCCCTTTGCATTGACCAGAAGCTTTGCACCCTTGTTCTTTATAAGTACATCCGAGGAATTCAAAACAGATCTGATCACTTCGCAGATATCAAACCTCTTAAGCTCTATGATCTGATTTCCGCACTCGATCTGATTCAGGGTAAGAAGTTTCTTGACCATAGTGTTCATCTTACCTGCTTCATCTATGATCACATCGCAGTAAAAATCCCTGCTCTCGGCGTCATCATTGATGCAGTCCTTTAGCCCTTCCGCGTATCCTGAGATCAAAGCGATGGGGGTTTTTAATTCATGAGTCACATTGGCAAGAAATTCTTTTCGTATCTCATCTACCTGAGTCTTTTGTTCAATGTCGCTCTGCAGTCTGTTGTTTACGCTCTTGAGATCCGAGATCGTCTCCTCCAGTTTTTCTGAAAGAGTGTTGATGCTCTCACCCAGTTCACCGATCTCGTCCCCGGATCTTCCTTCATACTTGCTGGTAAAATCGAGAGCCGACATTCTCTTCGCTATCTCCGAAAGCTGTCTGATGGGGCGTACCATACGTCCCGATGCCACCAGCATGATCCCGGATGCCACCACCACTACAAGGAGTCCCGCATACAGCAGGAAGGTGTTGGCTATATGCACGCTGTCCTGCATGCTTTCAACATTTGTTCTGATCAGCACAAATGTCGCGTTGGTATCGTCCTGGGCAAAAAGCTCTATATAGCTCGCCTTGGTTCTTCCGTCGTAAACTTTGGTAATGTTGTATCTGCCTTCGGGATCGGTGTACATCACCTGACTTTGAAAATCCCGGGTCTTGTCGTTTTTTCCCGAATAAACGGAAACTCTCTCAAAGAAGATCCTCTCTTTTGTGTTCACATTTGCGGTGCTGAAGGAATAGACGTAATTCCAGAGGATCGAAATGGACAGATTGTATCTGTTTGCAACGGCTTCAAGATTTCTCGAATCTCCGTCCGAAAGAAAGTTTTCCGTATCTGTCTGGGGAGTGATCTCCACAGGTCCGTCAAAGGGCGGCTGAACCTCATCTTCTTTCTGTCCGTTTTTCGGAACGAACTCTCCGCCGAATTCATCTTTCCTTGCGTCGGGAGGAGGTAACGGGGTTGCGCTGGGATCTGCCTGGGTCGAAGCAGTAAAGACTGCCTTGATGTACTTAGACTCAGCAACAGGCACTTCGACGGAAGCAGACTGATTGTTCTCTTCTCCCACATAGTACTTGGAAAGGATCTGCTCTATGGATTCATAGGTGCTCTTAAGCGCCTCCAGCTTAGTGTTTATATAATATTTTTCCAGAAAAAATCTGTTTAAAGCCCAGGTAACGATAACTGCACCGAAAACGGTAGCCACTATCGTAAACGTGAGCCTGAGTCTCCATGAGATCTTCATGTTTTCACCCTGCGATCATATGCCTTAAGGATCAGGCCTCGAATTTGTATCCCATACCCCATATGGTCTTAATGTAGTCGCCCTTTTCACCCATCTTGCTTCTCAGTTTTTTAACGTGGGTGTCAATGGTGCGCGCATCACCGTAATAATCATAGTTCCATACGTTGTTCAGTATCTTTTCTCTTGAAAGAGCGATTCCCTTGTTCGTTACAAAGTACTCAAGGAGTTCGAATTCTTTTACGGAAAGGTCAATGGCTGCGCCGTCGATCTTAACGGAATGAGCCTGGTGATCCAGGACTATGCCTCCAACTTCTATGGTCTCTTCAAGGGAGGAATTTGCTCTTCTTAAGAGGGCTTCCACTCTTGCCACAAGGATCTTGGGTGAGAAAGGCTTGGAAATGTATTCGTCCACCCCGAGCTCAAAGCCAAGAAGTTCGTCTCTCTCTTCCGATTTTGCGGTCAGCATGATGATCGGAACCCGCGAATACTGCCTGATCTCTTTCACAACCTGCCATCCGTCGAGTTTGGGCATCATGACATCCAGGATCACAAGCGAAATGTCTTTGTTCTTCTCGTCAAAGAACACATCGATGGCCTGTTCTCCGTCTTCAGCCTCCAAAACCGTGTAGCCCTGCTTTGCCAAAAAATCGTGAACAAGCTTTCTCATTCTGCTTTCATCGTCCACTACCAAAACTTTTACAAGGTCCATAACATCCTCCGTCTCATCTTATTCTTCGTAATAGATCCCGTTCTGTTCAAGAAAATACAGCTTATCGTTGATCTCCTGCTGCTGTCTGTCGAGGTCCTGCTGCCAGGTTGCATATCTGTTCAGCACATCTCTCTCGTAAACCGCTTTAAGCGGAGAACTCCTGCCGGTGAGCACGATCACAAACATCCCTATGATGATGACGATCAGCCCCGCGATGACGATCTTAAGCCCCAGATTCTCTTTCTGTAACTTCTGCAGTTTCGTCACAGGCGGTTTTTCTTTCTTTTTTTTGCTGACCTTGACATCCGGGATCTCCCTCAGCTTTGAGGCATCGATCATTTCGTTCTTCAGCGCCAGTCCTCTCAGCCTTTTAAGAAAATCCTGCCCGACAACAGTGGTTATCACATTTCTGTCGATCAGTTTATTGTAAAGGGCAATAACGGTCTCCGTATTGGTGAGATCCGTCCTCGCCTTAATGTATTCTATTGTCTCGTTTTCCTTTTTTGCTTCGTTCAATTCCTCTTCGGAATAAAACGTATAACCTTTAAATTTATACTCCCTCGACATGATCCTTTTTTCCCCGACATTGTTTTTGATTTCAGGTTACTGTTCACAGATATACAACATGATGAAACTCTGAAAGATTGCTTTCAAAGAGGTTCATCATGTTGTATATTCTGCGCAGCAGTAACCGCCCCCCCCACATGAGCAAGTAGCGAAGCGGATTGCGAATGCAGGGTTTCGGGCGGTGTGAACAGTAACCATATTTCAGCAACCGTTCATTCTCTGTTCCTGTTCTGTATTGATAATTTTAACATAATCATTTAGAATATAACATGAAATTTTTTCTAAACCTTGTTCATTCTGTGTTCAAACTGTTACCACCCAAGGAGACCTAAAATGACAGCAAATATCAAACGACCTTCGATAAACGGAAATGCCTTAAAAATGATAGCGATCGTGACAATGCTCATAGATCATCTGACCTATGTGATCGTCGAAGGATATATGCTTCCCAAAGCTGCCCGCTCCTTCATCGGAGGGGCTGACCTTCAATATACCGCAAAAGATTACAAACTCTGGGCAACGCTTGACAGTGTAGGAAGAGGCATAGGCCGCCTCGCTTTCCCCATCTTCCTTTTTCTGATGCTGGAAGGCTTCCTTCACACAAGAAACGTATGGAAGTATGCGCTTCGCCTCGCGATCTTTGCCCTGATCTCTGAGATCCCCTTTAATATGGCATTCACGGGCAATATCTTCGATCTTTCCTATCAAAATGTTTTTTTCACTTTACTGATCGGCCTTTTAATGATGATCGGATTTGAAGCCGTTTCGGATCACGTTCCGGAAAGCTTCCCGGCAGGAGTACTTCAGACTCTCGTCTTCGTTGCGGCACTTGCTGCAGCAGGTTTTCTGAAGTGCGATTACACCTATATGGGCGTCGCAATGACAGCCGCCGTTTATATCACAAGAAACCACAGGAACATCATGTGGCTTGCGGTTATGGTCGCCATGATCCTGACTTTAATCCCCTCGAATTCAAGTATTTTTGAGCTCATCGGATGCTTTTCTTTCCTCTTTATAGCATGCTATAACGGAGAACGCGGGAGCTTTAACATGAAGTACTTCTTCTACCTCTTCTATCCCGTGCATATTCTGATACTCGGATTATTGAATCTGTTTGTCCTTAAATGATCGTACAAACAAAAGCCTTAGAAACAGCAACGGCTCCTTCCGTTAAGAGGGAGCCGTATTTATATGCTTTATTTTGCAGTCATTCTGCAGAAGTTCTTTTTACCCTTTTTAAGGATGATGCCGTCTCCCGCAAGCTCTGCTTTTGTATAGGTCTTTTTGAAATCCGTGATCTTCTCGTCATTAACGGAAACTCCGCCCTGCTCCACGTTTCTTCTTCCGTCTCCGCGGGAAGAAACGAAACCTGCTTTCATGAGAAGCGAAATGATGTCGATGGAACCCTCAACCAGATCCTCATCGGAAAGCTCGCATGAAGGCATATTCGAATCGTCTCCGCCGCCTGCAAAAAGTGCCTTGGAAGCGTCGAGAGCCTTCTTTGCCTCTTCTTCTCCGTGAACCATCTTTGTAAGTTCGTAGCCAAGGATCTCCTTTGCCTTGTTGAGCTCGCTGCCTTCCCACTTTTCCATCTTTTCGATCTCTTCAAGAGGAATGAAAGTAAGGAGCTTTAAGCACTTGATGACATCAGCATCGCCCACGTTTCTCCAGTACTGGAAGAACTCGAAAGGAGTTGTTTTGTTGGGATCGAGCCATACTGCGTTACCTGCGGTCTTGCCCATCTTATTGCCGTGAGAATCGGTGAGAAGTGTGATGGTCATGGCATGAGCATCTTTACCCAGCTTTCTGCGGATGAGTTCGGTTCCGCCCAGCATGTTGCTCCACTGATCGTCACCGCCGAACTCCATGTTGCATCCGTATTTTTGGAAAAGCATATAGAAATCGTAGCTCTGCATGATCATGTAGTTGAATTCGAGGAAAGTGAGTCCCCTTTCCATTCTCTGCTTGTAGCATTCTGCTCTCAGCATGTTGTTTACGCTGAAGCACGCTCCCACTTCTCTCAAAAGCTCGACATAATTGAGTTTCAAGAGCCAGTCCGCATTGTTTACCATCATCGCTCCGCCTTCTCCGAAGTCAATGAATTTTTCCATCTGGCGCTTGAAACACTCTGCATTGTGATCGATGTCTTCCTTTGTGAGCATCTTTCTCATGTCGCTCTTTCCGGAAGGATCGCCGATCATGGTGGTTCCGCCTCCGATAAGCGCAATGGGCTTGTTTCCTGCCATCTGCAGTCTCTTCATGAGAGAAAGTGCCATGAAATGTCCTGCAGTAAGAGAATCAGCCGTGCAGTCAAATCCGATGTAGAATGTGGCTTTTCCCGTGTCGATCATCTTTTTGATCTCAGCCTCGTCCGTTACCTGGGCGATCAATCCTCTGGTCACCAGTTCTTCGTAACATGTCATAATAAAACCTCCTGAAAATGAAAAACGCCTCGCCCTTAAATAAGGACGAGGCGAGACTTTGCTCCGTGTTACCACCTTAATTCACAAGCAGCTCACACTGCCTGTCTCAGCAGGTACTTTCATACCCTTGCGATGTAACGGTCGCTTCCCGTTGCAGCCTACTCGTTTCCTTTCGGTGCACGACTCCGGGATGTATTCGCATCTTTTCCGCTTAGCCTCTCATCAGCCGGCTATTTTCTGTAAGTTTGCAAAATTGCTACTGTTTCCCATCAGTGTCTTTGATGTGATAATTCTAACAAAATTTTATTTATTGTCAAGCAAAAATTACTTTGTGGGTACAAGCTTTGTCTGTCCGCCCATGTAAGGCTGCAATGCCTTGGGGATCAGAACGCTTCCGTCTGCCTGAAGGTTGTTCTCAAGGAAAGCGATGAGCATTCTGGGAGGAGCAACAACAGTGTTGTTGAGGGTGTGAGGAAGGTACTTCTCACCGTTCTCGCCCTGAACTCTCATGCGGAGTCTTCTTGCCTGAGCATCACCGAGGTTCGAGCAAGAACCGACTTCAAAGTACTTCTTCTGTCTGGGTGACCAAGCTTCAACGTCAAGGGATTTAACCTTAAGATCTGCCAGATCTCCCGAGCAGCACTCGAGGGTTCTTACGGGGATATCAAGGCTTCTGAAAAGATCTACCGTATTCTGCCAGAGCTTATCGAACCACATAGGGCTCTCTTCGGGCTTGCAGACAACGATCATCTCCTGCTTTTCAAACTGATGGATCCTGTAAACGCCGCGTTCCTCAATGCCGTGTGCTCCCTTTTCCTTACGGAAGCAGGGTGAGTAGCTGGTAAGTGTCTGGGGAAGGGTCTTCTCCGGGATCATCTGATCGATGAACTTACCGATCATGGAGTGCTCGGAAGTACCGATGAGGTAGAGATCCTCTCCCTCGATCTTGTACATCATTGCATCCATTTCAGCAAAGCTCATAACGCCTGTAACAACGTCCGCACGGATCATGAAGGGCGGAACACAGTACCTGAAGCCGCGTCCGATCATGAAATCGCGGGCATAGGCGATGACTGAAGAATGAAGTCTTGCAATGTCGCCCATGAGGTAGTAGAAACCGTTTCCGGCAACACGTCTTGCGGAATCGAGGTCGATACCGTCAAAACGCTCCATAATGTCTGTATGATAAGGGATCTCGAAATCGGGAACCACAGGCTCACCGAAACGCTCGATCTCAACATTCTCCGAATCATCTTTTCCGATTGGTACGGAAGGGTCGATGATGTTGGGAATTGTCATCATGATGGTCTTGATCTTTTCTGCATATTCAGGCTCAAGCTTTTCAAGTTCAGCAAGTCTTGCTGCGAACTCAGCAACTTTCTTCTTCTCAGCCTCTGCCTCTTCTTTCTTGCCCTGAGCCATAAGAGCACCGATGTTCTTTGCGATCTTGTTCTTCTCAGCTCTCAGAGAATCTGCTTCCTGTTTGAATTCACGACTCTTTTTGTCAAGTTCGATGACTTCGTCAACAAGAGGAAGCTTGGAATCCTGAAATTTGTTTCTGATATTCTGTTTTACAACTTCGGGATTCTCACGTAAAAACTTTATGTCTATCATAATATTCTCCATTTCCGCGACTGCAACGCTTAGATATTGTCGTTAATTATATGCCATCATTTAAAAAAATTCAACACCTAAAGAAAAACAGACCGGGCAAAAGTTTCTGCCCGGTCTGAAATGTTTAATGAAGATCGATCTTAAAGTTCTTCTCCATATAGGCTCTGGAATAATTCTTTCTCTGCTTGGCGAAATTCTTGATCTCGTTGGTGTATCCGTCGAAGAGGTAGCTGCCGGTCCATATGCCTTCCGCACCTTTTGCCTTAAGGATCTCAATGTAACGGAAGAAGTACTCCATTTCCGTTTTTCTTTCATCGTTCATCGAATCGAGAGTCTTGCTCAATGTCTCCTTTGACAAAGCTCCGTTTGCAAGCTCCAGACTGAAGTTCACAAAAAGATCGCGGCATTCTTCCCGCTTCATCAAAGCTGCAAAGAGAGGTGAATACTTATCGTTTTTCTCCATCTTTCCTTTATCGTTCTTGACCTCCGGGGAAAGCACCTCGCCCAGCTTGTCATAATTTGCCATACATTCCTTCTGGCTGTACAGTCCCATGGAATAATCCATGTCATGAAGAAGGAAACGCCATCTTCCGTCATATATAGTGTCCTTCTCGTACTCCTCGCCTGCGGGAGCATAGTAACGATAGCATTTGTAATTGTTGTTAGGCCAGTCTTTGTTACAGATGTAGATGTTGTAGGCATAATACTTTATATAGTTTTCAACATCCATAAACGAACAGAGATCCCTGTAAACAGAGTCCTTGGTGTAATCAAGGGTTGAAAGATCGTCATATGCAATGTTGAATTCTTTTGCAGCTTTAACATTGATCTCGTCGTCATCCTCTATGGATTTTTCGGTCTCCGTTCCCTCGATCACGACAAAGTCGCCGTTCTTTCCTTCATCGCCGTACTTGTTCTTAAAGAAATTATCGCAATAGACTTCATGCAGCCAGTAAAAACCCTTGTATTCTCCGTTCAGATAATAAACCGCGGGAGCAACGGCTTCATAATCCGTAAAGCCCGCAAGGGGAGCGAGGGTCTGGGCAAGCTCATCCCTGATCCAGGCAAACTGCCAATCGTTACCGCTGTCACGGAGTACCAGTTTTTTGTACTTCTTTACAGGCTTGTCCTCGTAAAGCTTTTGGGTATCGAAAAAATTGTATTTAAAATTCTTGTTAGCCGCATCGTAGCTTTCCCTGGCAAAAAGCTTCACGGATTTAAGGTAGTTCATACGGGAGTAGCCCCCGTAGATCCTCAGCCCCGCAAGCTGTGAAAGAATCGGATTGCCATCCTTGTCCCAGGCTTCCACCAGTACCTGTCTTTCGCTCTCCCGTCCTCTCTTCTCGTAATTCTTTCCGTAGAAAAGACCGTTTGGATAATCCGTCAGTTCTGAAGGGTTACCCGTAATTGAAAAAACATAGGTGGTAAATTTCCTGTCCGGCGAAACATTCAGGACCGCATAGGGCGAACTGCTTCCGGGAGTAGGGGTTGCGGTAGCCTTTGCATGCTTTGCGGTTGCATCTCCCTGAGTCTGGGTGGCCGGTTCCGGGGTGGGTGTGATAACACCCTGCTGTCTCAGATAATCCCAAAAATCGTCTCCGTTCCCCTGCTCATCTTTTCCGTTGTTGTCCGGAACTTCAACGGGAGTGGGGGTCGGTGTAACATTTGCCGCGTTTTCGTTGTTTTTCTCCATACACCCCGAAAGCAACAGACCCATTGCGATCAAGGCAGGTAACAGTAATCTCTTCTTCATATTCAACCTCATTTGTTTTTTCCCCATAACAACACGGGAAAACGAAATTTTCCCATATGCATATATTATACAGCAAATGTGTCAAAAAGCATTCTCATTTTTTGCGTTTTTAGTGTCAATGATTATAAAAAAAGGAGATGTTTTTAACATCTCCCAAAAAGCTGGAAGCGGGAATCGAACCCGCGACCTACGCATTACGAGTGCGTCGCTCTACCGACTGAGCCATTCCAGCATAATCGAGGCGACGGGATTTGAACCCACGACCTCTGCGTCCCGAACGCAGCGCTCTACCAAACTGAGCCACACCTCGAGTCGCTTGAAATCAAGCTTTGTTATTATGCAACAAATTTATTGAAATGTCAACGAGAAAATTACTGTTCATCAGATGCAGCATTAGCATACTGCTACGCAGAATATGCAAGGTGCTGAAACTCTTTGAAAGCAAGCTTTCAGAGTTTTAGCACCTTGCATATCTGTGAACAGTAACAGCATACTTGCTCATTAAAACAAATAATCAAACAATTCCTTAGTATCATCGAAATACACATCACTGTGCTTCTGCATAAACTCCCTGATCTCAGGCACATTATTGCACCATCCCGCACCGATAAAATCGACGCCGAAGGCTCTTGCCATGTCATATCCCGGCTTCAGATCGTCGATCACCACAATATCGGACTTCTTAAGCCCGTACTTTTCACTGATCACTTCCAGAGCATATGGATCCGGTTTTCTTCTCTCGTTGGGAAGCTCCCAGCCGAAAACCTCGTCGGGCTCGGGCAGGTGGTTCTCTTTGTAGTCTCTTCTTATGTTAAAATCAAAGGAATGGGAAGAGACGACAATGAGTCCCCCTTCCTTTTTCTGCTTTTCCAAAACTTCCTTCATTCCGGGGTAGACCGAAGGAACCCTTGTAGAAACGTAGTCCTTCCAGATCAGTTCCTCCTGTTTGAACTCCTCGTCGGTCATCTTGTACTTACCTTTGCAGAATTCAAGAAAGCCGGGATCGAAATTGTATCTGAAGTAATCATCGACCGAGATAGTCTCTCCCGGCCTCATGATGCGAAGCGCTTCAAGAAAGGCCGGGTAATGTATCTCTGCCGTACTGCTGACCACAGTATCATCGTGATCCAGCACCAAGCATTTGTATCTCATATAACCTCAATAATCTATTATTTTGTAAGAAGGAGCATGATCTCGTTGGATCTTTCCACGAACTTTGTCATTGCTGCAGGTTCAAGAGGCTTGTGAGCAAGCGAAGCAAGATCGTAAAGCTGTTCGCAGATGAGGCCAGCCTTATCACTCTTGGGATTCTCAAAGAGGAACTTTACAAGAGCATGATTTGCATTCAGAACAAGAGTCTCTCCCGCTCCGAACATATCATTGCCCATGTCCATGCCGTTCATTGCATACATCTTCATCATATCCTGCATTCTGCGGCTCTCTTCGGAAAGCGTGATCATTGCTGCAACTTTTTCGCTCTTTATCTTCTCGACTTTGACTTCAAGCTTTTCCTTGTTAAGAACTTTTCTGAACATCTTTGTAAGCTTGTCTGTCTCATCCTTTAATTCATCTGCAGAGATCTCATCCTTAAATGCGTCTGCGACTTCAGCATCTATTCTGAGGAATTTTACATTTTCCGATGAGTACTCAAGCTGGCTGATGAAAGGCTGATCGATGTTGTGAGTAAGGATCACCGCATCCTTGCCGTTTTCCTTGAACATGTTGATGTACTGGCTCTGCTGCTTTTCATCGGTCACATAGTAAACGATGTCTTTCTTCTTTTCCTTGTCTTCGGGAGTCTCATCCTTCTTTTCGTCGGTGCCTGCGTTTTCTACGACTTCTGCTTCAACCTTGTTTCCGTTTTCATCGACAACTTCGGTCTCGGCCGTTTCGCCCTTGGACGCCTTAACGTATTCGGGAAGGGTGATGTACTTCCCTTCAAGGTTCTTGTAGATCATGTAATCCTTGACCTTGTCGCGGAATTTGTCATCCTTAAGGCATCCGTACTTAATGAAGGGTGAAAGGTCATCCCAGTACTTCTCGTAATTCTCTCTTTCGGTCTTGAACATTCCGATGAGCTTGTCAGCCACCTTCTTGGTGATGTAATCGGATATCTTCTTAACAAAGCCGTCATTCTGCAGAGCGCTTCTTGAAACGTTCAGCGGAAGGTCCGGACAGTCGATGACGCCCTTAAGAAGAAGCAGGAATTCAGGGATCACTTCTTTGATATTGTCCGCAATGAAGACCTGATTTGAATAAAGCTTTATCTTTCCTTCGATAGAATCATACTCCGTGTTGATCTTGGGGAAGTAAAGGATGCCCTTTAAGTTAAAAGGATAGTCCATGTTCAAATGTATCCAGAACAGAGGCTCCTTGTAGTCATTGAACACATCGCGGTAAAACTTTTTGTAATCTTCTTCCTTACAATCATTGGGTGTCTTTGTCCAAAGAGGATGAATGTCATTGATGGGTTCGGGTTTCTTGGGTTCCTTCTTCTCATCGTCCTTCTTGTCTTCATCCTTCTTCTCTTCTTCCTTGGCATTCTCATCCTTAAAGTAGATGGGCACAGGCATGAAGGAACAGTACTTTTCGATGATCTCACGTGCCTTGTAAGCATTGGAGAATTCGTAGGAATCCTCGTTCAGGTAGAGGACGATGGTGGTTCCTCTCTCCTCTTTTTCACCTTCGCTCATCTCGAATGACATTCCGCCTTCGGATTCCCAGTAAACAGGCTTACTGCCTTCCTTGTAGGAAAGGGAATCGATGGTGACCTTGTCGGCAACCATGAATGCGGAATAGAAACCGAGTCCGAAATGACCGATGATCTGATCCGCACCTTCCTTGTCCTTGTACTTTTCAAGGAAGTCCTTTGCACCCGAGAAAGCGATCTGATTAATGTACTTGTCGACTTCTTCGGCAGTCATACCGATACCGTTATCGGTAAAAGTAATGGTCTTGTTTTCCTGATTAACGAAGACATTCATCTTGAGTTCTTCGCCTTCGGGGATCTGCCACTCGCCCATTCCGTCCAGTTTCTTAAGTTTTGTAATGGCATCACAGCCGTTGGAGATCAGCTCACGGTAAAAAATGTCGTGATCTGAGTAAAGCCACTGCTTGATTATCGGGAATATATTTTCCGAATCGATTGAAAGATTTCCTTTTTTCTTGTCCATTGTATTACCTCCAGATCTTAAAAAGAAGCTTCAAAGCCCTCATTATCCCGAAGCTTCTAAAAATTTTTGTTTTATCCAAGAAGATATTATATCCCTTAGTTTCCAAAAGTCAAGAAAAAATTAGCACTCATTTTGAATGAGTGCTAACATTGCCAATTTCTTATTTCTATTTTGCTTCGGAATTAATGATGCTTAAATCTCCTTCAACAGTGTAAGCTCCATATCCGAGAGGCATGATAAAATGCTGTCCCTTTCGTATCTCACATCCGTTGATCTTTCCGCTTCCCTCAAGTACCGAGAACAATCTGTAGGTCGTCGGCGCATCGAAGTTAGCTTTTCCCTTAAGATCCGTCTTCCAGACCTTATAAAAAGCGCAGTCAACAAGCTCCTCGATCTTTGCATCGCCACGGTCATACTTTTTACATGCGCTCAGAACATCCTTGTGAGGACATTTTATAACATCTATGCTCTGTTCGATATGAAGCTGACGGGGCTTTCCGTTCTGAAGCCTGCCGTAATCGTAAAGTCTGTAGGTCACATCGCTGGACTGCTGTGTTTCGAGGATCAGCGTACCCGCCTTGATGGCATGTACGGTTCCGGGCTCGATCTGGAAAAAATCACCTTTCTTAATGGGTCTGGGGGTGATCAGATCGTTCCAGCGTCCGTTGTGTATCATATCCGCCAGTTCTTCCTTATTTTTTGCGTTATGACCGATGACAATGGTGGCGTCCTCATCGCAGTCGAGAATGTACCAGCATTCCGTCTTTCCGAGGCTTCCGTTCTCGTGCTCAAAGGCATAGGCATCATCGGGATGAACCTGTACCGAAAGATCCGCCTTTGCATCGATGATCTTGACCAGAAGAGGGAATTTCTTTTTTCCGTCTCCGAACAATTCCTGATGCTCGGCATAGAGCCTGCTCAGCTTCCATCCGTCGAACTCTCCTCCCACAACTGTGTCGTCACCGTTCTCGTGAGCCGAGATCGCCCAGCATTCGCCTGTATCTTCTCCGGGGATATCGTAGCCGTAGATATCCCTCATTCTGTTTCCTCCCCAGATCATTTCCTTAAAAACGGGAGAAATAAACAATAAGTCTGTCATTTTCTGCACCTTCCGGATTTATTTGTATAGAATGGATGCCGCCAGTTCATCCGTCACATTCGTGTCTGCGAAATACTCGATGATCGCAAGACCGAAATCTATGGCTGTCCCCATTCCTCTGGATGTAATGATGTTGCCGTCGGCAACTACCCTGTCGGTCAGGACCTCTGCCCCCAAGAGCTTTTCTTCAAAGCCGGGATAACAGGTGGCTTTTTTGCCTTCAAGCACTCCAAGGCCGCCCAGAACACTGGGTGCCGCACAGATTGCTGCCAAAAGCTTTCCGCTTGCGGCGAAATTCTTAACAGTGGTGCAAACTCCGGTATGAGTTGCCAGATTGTTGGTTCCCGGCATACCGCCGGGAAGGATGAGGGCATCGTAATCATCCATGTTCACATCGTTAAAACGCTTCTCAGCTCCAAAAACGATCCTGTGTGAACCGGTGACAGCCTTATTGTCGGAAATGGAGATAATGTCTGTGTCCATCCCCGCCCTTCTCAAAAGATCAACAACCGTCAAAGCTTCAATTTCCTCGCAGCCGTCAGCTGCAAAAACAGCAATCCTGATCATCATATACTCCTTTCAAAAACCTTGATCTGTTCAAGAGCTCCTTCAACTGCCTTTTTAACGCTTCCGTCCTTAAAGGGGCTTTCAAGACCGGCGCCTTTGAGAAGATCCAGATATCCTCTGCTTCCGCCCATCTTGCAAAGGGTAAGATAGGAATTCCATCCCTCTTCTTTGTTCTTAAGAGCCTTGCCATAGATCTGAAAAGCACCGATCTGTGCAAGAGCGTAATCTATGTAATAGAACGGATACAGGAAGATGTGCTGCTTCTGCATCCAGAAACCGCCCTTTTCAAGGAATTCATTTCCGTCGTAGCTTCTCCAGGGAAGGAACGTCTTTTCGATATCATGCCATACAGCGTATCTCTCATCCGCCGTCATGGTGGGATTATCGAATACTCTGCACTGGAATTCGTCAACTGCACAGAGGTAAGGGATGACCTTTAAAGCCTCGGTGAGATGAGCATATCTGAACTTGCCCACCTTATCTCCGAAGAACTTGTCCATCCAGGGATAGGTAAGATGCTCCATGGTCATGGAATGGATCTCGTCGATGTCACTGGTGGACATTACAAGCTGTGAAAGAGGCTGTATCCTTGAAGAAACATAGCCTTCAAACGAATGGCCCGCCTCGTGGGTAAGGACTTCCACGTCTGCGGAGGTTCCGTTGAAGTTTGAGAAGATGAATGGTGCCTTGCTCTTGGGCAGCAGTGTCATGTAACCGCCAAGATGCTTGTTGGGCTTTGTCTCAAGATCAAAGAGCTCATACTTTACCATGAAATCAAAGAATTCCTTTGTTTCGGGTGAAAGCTCGGAATACATCTCCTGTGCCCATTTAACCATCTGCTCTCTGTTTCCGATGGGCTTCGCATTTCCTTCGGGGAAAACAAGCTGCTCATCATAGTACTCAAGTTTCTCAAGTCCGAGTCTCTTTCTCTGCTCTTCGTAGAGCTTCGCAGCTTCGGGAACTATGATATCGATGACCTGTTTCTTGAAGTTTGCCAGATCTTCCTTGGTGTAATCGAAATGCTCACTTTCAAGAAGAGCAAATTCTCTGTAATTCTTAAATCCTACGATCTCAGCTTTCTTAACTCTGAGCGCCACCAGCTTGTCGTACACTTCATCAAGCTTCTTTGAAACACTCTCGTAAAGAGAAGCCCATGCTTCAAAAGCTTCTTTTCTTTCGGCTCTGTCAGTGGACTGCATATGACGGAGAAGTCCGTAGAAATTGCACTCTTCGCCTCTGAAATCCGTCTTGCACTTTGCTGCGATCTGGGAATACTCTTCAGTCAGTTTGTTCTCTTCGATCTGAAGAGGGATGAGTTTTTCATTCTTAAGAATGAGAAGCTTCTCTTCAGTCTTATTGATGATGTCTCCGAATTCAGCATCAAATTCCTTTCTGAACTTCGAATGTAAAAGGACTTCACTGTGCCGCTTGTTCAAAGGCATAAGTTTGGGAAGTTCTTCATCAAGGAATTCCTGCTCCTTTGAATAGAATTCATCTGCCTTGTTCATGGTGGATCTGATGTAGCAGACCTGGATCAGATCTCCCAGTTCCTTCTCTTTCTCCTCACCGTCCATGAGAGCCTTCTTAAACTCATCATAGCTTGTTGCCTTCTCTGCTCTGTCCAGACATTCATTTTCAAATGCCTCGAATTTCTTAAGATCAGGCCTTTCGTATTTGATCTCCGAAAATTTAACCATGTTTTTCCGTCGGAATCTGTCCGACACTCCTTTCCTAAAACTAATAACCTCTCTTAAATCATCTCTTTGTTTAAAAGAACTTCATAAGGTAATTTACAGCAAAAAACAGATTTTTACAAGGATTTTATCCTATTTGATCTGCGCAGCATACAACTCGTAGTAAGCACCCCTCTTCTCCATCAGTTCCTCGTGTCTGCCCTTTTCTACGATCCTTCCGTCGTTAACGACGATGATCTCATCCGCATGCTGAATGGTGGAAAGGCGGTGGGCGATGATGAAGCAGGTCTTGTTCTCCATGAGTTTTTCCATGGCTGCCTGGATCTTTTTTTCCGTTCTGGTGTCCACGTTTGAAGTAGCTTCATCAAGGATCAGCATAGAAGCATCGTTCAGCATGGCTCTGGCAATGGTAAGGAGCTGCTTCTGCCCTTTTGATATGTTCACACCGTCCTCCGTGAGTACAGTGTCGTAGCCCTGAGGCTGTCTCATGATGTAGGAGTGGATCCTTGCGGTCTTGGCAGCGTTTACCACTTCCTCCATGGTTGCATCCTCTTTACCGTATGCAATGTTTTCAAAGATAGTGCCTCCGAAGACCCAGGTGTCCTGAAGCACCATGGCAAAGCTTCCTCTTAAGGACTTTCTTGTAACGGTGTTGTTCTCATGTCCGTCGATCAGGATCCGACCGCTTACGGGATCGTAGAATCTCATAAGGAGATTAATGAGAGTTGTCTTCCCTGCTCCCGTAGGTCCCACAACTGCGATGAGTTTTCCGTGACCTGCTTCCAGAGAGAAGTCCTTAAGGATGACCTTCTCCGGATCGTACCCGAAATCCACGTTCTCAATCATCACGTCTCCCTTAACGTCGGTGAGCTCGAGTGCATCTTTCAGATCCGCGGGTTCATTGTCCTCGGACAGGATCCTGTTCACTCTTTCAGCTGCAGCCAGTGCTGACTGAAGTTCTCCGAAGATGTTGGCCGCTTCGTTGATGGGTCCGGAAAACTTTCTGGAATAAAGCACGAAGGATGTAATATCTCCCAGTGTCATGAAACCGAAGAAGAAAAGTAAAGCGCCAAACACAGTCACAAGACACATGGAGAGGTTGTTTATGAAATTCACGGTGGGTCCGATGGTAGCATTCAGATAGTCTGCATTGTAGTAGGCTTCCGTAGCTTCCACGTTGACATCAGAGAACCTGCCGGTGTAAACATCCTCGCAGGCATATCCCTGAATGACTCTCTGACCTCCCACGGTTTCCTCCACATAGCCGTTCATCTTTCCGAGTTTCGCGGAACGCAATGAAAACCTGGGTCTTGTGAGTTTTGTCATATGAGCGGTATACAGCAGAGAAACGGGGATGGTAACACACATGACGATAACAAGAACAGGCGAAATGATCAGCATCATGACGAAAGATCCCACAACGGTCACTATGCTTGCAAGGATCTGTACCACATCGTTTGAAAGAGATGTATTGATCACGTCAATGTCATAGGAAACACGGCTTATGATGTCTCCCGCCATATGCTTGTCAAAGTAGGAAACGGGAAGCTTCATAAGCTTATCGAAGACATCCTTCCTCATTCTTTTAACGATCTTCTGGGAAATGCTTCTCATGAGGAGGGCCAGAGCATAGGAAAGGACTGCGGAGATCAGGTAAAAAGCAGCCATGATCCCTGCATATCGGAAGGCGATGTCAAAATCCACATCTCCTTTTCCTCTTAAAGCATCTATGGCGGTTCCGGAAAGTCTGGGGCCGATGAGGGCAAAGGAATTGGCTGCCAGAGTCAAAGCAAGCGCAGCAAACAGAAGGAACTTGAATTCCTTCAGATAACGCCAGAGAAACCTTGCCGCCGCTTTCGGGTCTCTCGCATGTTCAACTGCCTTACTGACTCCCGTCTGTTTGTCTTTTGCCATTACAATAAGCTTCCCAGCTGTGTAGCTGCTATCTCCTTATAGACTTCGTTGTTTTTTAAAAGTTCTTCGTGACTTCCGAGACCGATGATCTTTCCGTCATCGATCACGAGTATCTTACTCATCTTCATTACGGAGCTGATCCTCTGAGCCACGGAGATCAGCGTACAGTCACTGTAATCATTGTTTATGTTCTCTCTCAGATCAGCATCGGTCTTGTAGTCAAGGGCTGATGAGGAATCGTCCAGGATCAGTATGCCCGGGTGGGCTGCCAGAGCTCTGGAAATGAACAGCCTCTGTTTCTGGCCTCCTGAGAAATCCGCGCCTTTAATGGCTGCTTCGTGCTTAAAGCCTGCTTCCTTCCCCAAGATGAATTCATAGGCACAGGCTGCTTTTGCGGCTCTTTCCACATCTTCATCCGAGATCTCCCTTCCGAAACGGATGTTTTCATCTACTGCTTCCGCAAAAATGATATCGTTCTGGAAAGCGACACCGAACATACGCCTGAGTTCATTCAAGGGGTAGGTCTTAATGTCCCGTCCGTCGATCAGGATCTGTCCCTTTGTGGGATCGTAGAACCTCATGAGAAGGCTGATGATCGTAGTCTTTCCGGAACCTGTGGCTCCGATCACTCCCAGGGATTCTCCCTTTTCAAGAATGAAATCTATATCATTTAAAACATATTTTTCTTCGTTGTCTTCCTTATTCTCGCTGAAACTGAAGAAAACATGCCTGAACTCGATCTTGGGGGCGTTTTTGGAAGCCGTTCCCGAATAAGGGATCACCTTAAGGTCATCCTCCGCATCCATAACTGCAAAGATGCGCCCGGCTGAAGCGGAAGCCTTGGAATAGTTAACAAAGATACGGTTGACTGCGATGATGGAATTGAGGATGGTGGTGAAATAGGTCAAAAACGCGATAATGGTTCCGCCCTTTATGGCGCCTGAATTCACACGATAGGCACCGACTATGATGACAAGGACAAGACCCATGTTCAGGAAAAGACTGATGACCGGCCCCGAGATCGCTGTTACTCCCGATGCCTTCAGTTCTTCGGAAACGGTTTCAGAATTGGCTCCTTCGAACCTCTCCCTCTCGTAATCCTCCTTCGAAAGAGCTTTGATGACACGTATGCCCGACACATCTTCTCTCATGATCCTGACCATCTTGTCCACGGCATTCTGAACAGAAGTGTAAAGAGGGATGCCCTTTTTGGAAATGAAAAAGACCACTCCGAAAACAAAGGGGAAAGTGGCAACAAGGGTAAGGGTAAGAACAGGGTCAAGAGTGGCGCACATTATGAGTCCGCCGATGGTGATAAATGTAGCTCTGACGCCCATGCGCTGCATAATATTAAAAAAAGTATGGATGTTGTAGGAATCGGAAGTGAGTCTTGAGACAAGGGACGGAATGCCGAATTCATCGGTCTTCTTTCCGGAAAGAGAAAGGATCTTTTTGTAAAGATCGTAACGAAGATGGCGGATGGCAAGCATCGAATACTTGGCTGCTCTTCTGTTTGCGATAACGTTAAAACACCTGTCAAAAAGTGCGCAAAAAAACATGAACAGGCTGAAACCGATGAACTCTGTCCAGTCCCCCGTTTCCTTTACAATGGGGACAATGTCATCGATCAGCATTTTCATGATCCTGGGTACAAAAAGACCGACTACAGTTCCTGAGATCTTGATGATGTAGCCGATTATGATAGCTGTTTTGTTTTCAAAAAGGTACTTGAATGATCGTTTCATAAGCAAAAATAAAAGAGTGTCCGCAAAAAACGAACACTCTGATTCTACATTATTTTGGTCTTAAAAGCAATGAGATTATTGTCAGTTATTGCCCTATTATTGTACTTTTATAACACGTACGGATCTTACGCCCTCGATGGCGCTCACCTTCTTAACGATATCATCGTTAACGTTTGCAACATCAAGTACGGAGTAAGCTGAATCTCCCTTGCTCTTGTTCACCATGTTCTCAATGTTGATGCCTTCAGCAGAGAAAGCGCCTGTGAACTGAGTGAGCATGTTGGGGATGTTCTTGTGAAGGATGCAGATCCTTGCAGCCGTTCTGCATATGCCTGCATCAACCGAAGGATAGTTAACGGAATTGATGATGTTACCGTTCTCAAGGTATTCAACCAGTTCCTTGACTGCCATTACAGCGCAGTTGTCTTCAGACTCCTCCGTGGATGCTCCGAGATGAGGGATGGCGATAGTTCCTGCCATCTTCGCGCTCTTCGCGTTGGGGAAATCCGTAACGTACTTCTTAACCTTGCCTGCAGCAAGTGCAGCTGCCATATCATCGTCATTTACAAGAAGATCTCTCGCAAAGTTCAGGATGATGACTCCGTTCTTCATGGTCTTAATGGTCTCTGCATTGATCATGTTCCTGGTATCATCAAGAAGCGGAACGTGGACCGTGATGTAATCGCATTTTTTGAAGATCTCTTCACGGGTCTTTACAGCCTTTACGGAACGGGAAAGCTTCCATGCGTTCTCTACCGAGATGTAAGGGTCACATCCGTAAACTTCCATTCCGAGGCCCACAGCAGCATTGGCAACCAAAACACCGATGGCTCCGAGTCCGATGACACCCAGCTTCTTTCCCTGGATCTCCGTACCTGCATAGTTGGACTTGCCTTTTTCCACCATCTTGGCGATCTCGGGCTCTTCCTTAATGGTCTGTACCCAGTTGATACCGCCTGTAATATCACGTGCGGCAAGAAGCATGCCTGCGATGACCAGTTCCTTAACTCCGTTGGCATTTGCTCCGGGAGTGTTGAAAACAACTATGCCTTCCTCTGCGCAACGGTCAAGAGGAATGTTGTTAACGCCTGCACCTGCTCTTGCAATGGCCTTTACGTTCTTTCCAAAGGTCATGTCATGCATTGTAGCGCTTCTTACAAGGATGGCATCAGCGTCATTGATGTCATCTGTTGCTGTATAGTTTTCACCGAAGTTCTGAGTTCCGACCTTAGAGATCTTGTTGAGGCAATTATACTTAAACATTACGCATTCTCCTCCTCAAACTTCTTCATGAATTCAACGAGTTTCTTAACGCCTTCGATGGGCATAGCGTTGTAGATGGATGCCCTCATACCGCCGACTGTTCTGTGTCCCTTAAGATTTTCAAAGCCTGCTGCCTTTGCTTCCTTGACGAACTTTGCATCAAGTTCTTCATTGCCTGTTACGAAAGGAACATTCATGAGAGAACGGTCTTCCTTTCTTACAGTGCCGTGGAACATCTTGGACTGATCAAGGAAATCGTAAAGGATCTGAGCCTTTTCGATGTTCTTCTTCTGAATAGCCTCAAGTCCGCCCTGTTTCTTGAGCCACTTGAACACCTTGCCGCAGATGTAGATGCCGTAAGCCGGAGGTGTGTTGTAAAGTGAATTGTTGTCAGCATGGATCTTGTACTTGAGCATTGTAGGAGTTCCGGGAAGCGTGTCTTCTGTGATAAGGTCTTCACGGATGATAACGATGACAACGCCTGCAGGTCCAACGTTCTTCTGTACACCGCCGTAGATAACACCGTACTTGGTTACATCAACGGGTTCGGAAAGGAAGCAGGAAGAAACGTCTGCAACAAGTGTCTTGCCCTTTGTGTTGGGAAGGGTCTTGAACTTGGTACCGTAGATAGTGTTGTTCTCGCAGATATAAACGTAATCCGCATCATCGTCGATGGGAAGATCGGAGCAGTCGGGAATGTAAGAGAAAGTCTTGTCTGCGGAAGAAGCGATAGCCTTTGCTTCACCGTAGATCTGAGCTTCCTGCCAAGCCTTCTTTGCCCACTGTCCCGTGATGATGTAGTCAGCTTTTCTGTTCTTCATAAGGTTCATGGGGATCATTGCAAACTGCTGGCTTGCACCGCCCTGAAGGAAAAGAACCTTATAATTGTCGGGGATATTCATGAGATCGCGAATATCCTGCTCTGCCGTCTGAATGATCTCCTCATACGCTTTTGAACGATGACTCATCTCCATTACCGACATACCGGTTCCCTTGTAATCCAACATCTCCTCTGCTGCTTCTTTCAGGACCTCCTCGGGCAATACTGCCGGTCCTGCCGAAAAATTATAAACTCGACCCATAATATCCTCCTTTACCGCAGTCCTAGGTCACCAAAACTGCTACTTTTAATAATATTTCGTCGGGGGTGACAGGGCGTAGAACAAGTATAGGTGAGTGATGGGTACGCACAACACCACCCAGTACAATGGTGGCTTACTGACACGCTTTTCGTACTCACTCCGCCCTTTATTCATTCGCAATCCGCTTCGCTACTTGCTCATGAATGAATGGCGGTTACAGCTTCGCAGTGTTTGCGGGCACTCACCTTAGATTTTATCACTTTACCAAGTCAAATCGACGATAGAAGCATTGTATCACTTTAAAAATAAAAGTCAACACCTGTGGGGAAATTAATTCATCCCGCATTCATTAAAAAAATTCAGTCCTAAATCAATGCAGACTAATATCAATAAAAAAACAATATCTTTTTTCCTTAAAAGTTTACAGAAAGCTAATTGATTCCAAAGCCTTCCGGTCGTACAATGACAATGTACATATCATGATTCAAGTGTAACGCATTAACAGGCACATGAAGAATGGAGGTGCATTAATATGGCATTCAGGAAGAACAGGAGCAAAGCTTACGCAGAGAGTTACTTTGAACCCGAGAACAAGATGGGTCAGCTGATCAGTATACTTTCATCGAGCATGAGACTCAGCGACATTCCAAAAGTTACCACTGACAGAAGCTATTGCGAAGCACTTTATAAAACATACCACTTAAGTGAGTAGCAAATTCAAAGACAAAAGAGGATCAGTGCTACAAGGCCCTGATCCTCTTTTTATCATTTCTGCCAGAGATTAAGTTTTTTATTACAAAATTATTATATGTGTTTATTTCACAAAATGTATAGTTTCCCAATTAACATCTGTTCCAATTTGATCTTTAGGTATCTCGTTACTGCTATATATTTTTCCGTCACTACCTTTTAACACCTTTGATCCATCACCTTTAAATTTAGGCAATATCTTCCCATTCACCGACCATATTTTTCCATGTCGTACATATGTTAATCCATCGTTTCCCAAATAGCTTACGCCTGTACTATCATAAACCCATACCGTTTTAATTAAAAGACCGATAAAAAATTTAAAAGTCATTCCTATACCGGCAAAAATCATATCAAATGCACAAGTCAAACGTAACCCCTCAGGGCACTTTCTCAAAACAACAAATCCTGTTACTATAGCTACAACGCCAAGTAGACATGCTGATTCTGCAGTAGCTTTATCAATCTCTCCGGTCTCGGGTAACTTTGCAAAAGCCATAATCAGTCCCAATATAAAGCCATATGTAGTGAATCCAAAAAGCCAGGCTTGCCAACGTTTGAAAATACCGAAATGTAAATAAGGCAAAGAAAGCTTATTTTCAAAGGCAATACACACTATCATAAATATTATAGCCGCAATCATAACTATATCTTTTAATTCCATTTTTTTATCCTCCGCATACTAATCCATCTAACTGCTTTTATCTAAAACGTTGATCTGCAATTTTATTGTTCAATTCTTCAACGTTTGCAGCTGTTTGCCTTGCATAATCAGCTGTCTCCCTAGCATATTCCGCTTGAACTCTGGCATAGTTTGCTTGCTGTTTTGCATATATCGTTTGTTGATTTTGCATATTCTCTATTCGTCTTTTATGCTTAATATCGTCATAAAGATTCAATACTTCCTTTAATCCATCTGCTCTACCGGTTTGCAATAGTTGCACAATATCACTTATGCAATTCAAGCTTGCATTATCAGTTCCAACATAACTGATTATGCTGTTATTAAGCTTATTCGGATCAATAAGTCTTATTACATCATCCGCGAATTTATCTTCAACTATAAGTAAAGAATTCACTTCATTCTGTATTTTACCGAATTCATTATCTAATGCATTTCTTAGGATCTTGTCCACCACAATATCCTGAATATAATATGTGATAAACATTATAACAATACCCAATATGACTGTTGCAAGCCAAGAAAAATCAAACACAAATTTTAAGACTCCTAATGCCAGTACTCCCATTCCAAGAATAACCAACATTTCAAATTTGGTGATTTTTCTTTCCTGTGTCGCAACTTCATAACCTCTTTTTGCTAACTGTATCCTGGAATCACGTACTTCTTTTTTCAGATCCTTCATCTGGAAAGTGACTCTAAGACGATCGTATAGAACGCTCAAATCATTTATCAGTTGTTCTTTGCCTATCTCAATATCTTTTTCTTTATGCGGATAGATACCCCCTTCTGCAATCATGAACTTTTTGAATTCAGTATTCCTTTGAATAAATTCTCTTTCATGATCAGCCCATTTATCATTATTTTCCTTTTCAATTTGTACTAGTTTCTCAATATCTTTTTTAAATACTGATGGTGATTGTTTTTCCATTACATGCCCTTCCTAAATGTAGTCATAAATTTTTTCACAATTATAAACTTTTACCCCCCCCTGTCAATCTTTTTAAATTATTTATTATCAAAAAATAAAAACATCCTTAACTGTGCCAACTCTATTGTATATATGATGCATATCTATGTTCTTGATTTTCTACCGTTCGCTTGATCAAATATACCGTTCATGTAAAAAAACTTCAATAAAGCCTCATTCTCCGTTATATTGCCATCAGAAGAAAAATACCGGTTTTAAAGGAGGTTTTATGAGTCAAAAGAATTCAATAGCAACCAAAGATCTGACCAAGATCTACGGTGTAAAAACAGCAGTCGACAGTTTAAACATTTCAGTCCGTGAAAATGAGCTTTTTGCTCTGCTCGGGGTGAACGGCGCCGGAAAGACAACCACCATACGTATGCTTTCATGCCTGTCCTCTCCCACTTCAGGGACAGCGGAAGTTCTGGGACATGATGTGCAAAAAGAACCGGAGGTCGTTAAATCACTGATCGGTATCTCAACACAGGACACAGCCGTGGCAGAAAACCTGACGGTATAGGAAAATCTTGAATTCATGGCGGGTATCTTCGGAAAAAACATAAAGACGGCTTCGGAAAGAGCCATCAAGGCTTTTCATCTGGAGGAAGTAAGAGACAAACGTGCCAAGACACTTTCCGGAGGCTGGAAAAGAAAACTTTCCATAGCCATGGCCATCATCGGAGATCCCAGGATCCTTTATCTCGATGAGCCCACTTTGGGTCTGGATGTTCTTGCAAGAAGAGAACTCTGGAAGATCATCCAGGACTTAAGGAAAAGCATGACCATCGTGCTCACAACTCATTACATGGAAGAAGCGGAAATGCTGGCAGACCGTATCGCCATCATGACAGACGGTCGGATGATCGCAGTCGGAACCCTTGATGAACTGGAGCAGATGACTGGTCGGAAAGGGCTTGAAGACGTCTTTGTCAATATTGTCGAAAACGGAGGTGTAAGATGAACAGGACCATATGCTTTGCAAAAAGAAATCTAACGGAAATGTCAAGAGACACGTTGAGCTACATCTTTTGCGTGGCCTTCCCTCTTGCTATGCTTGTGATAATGACTCTCGTGAACGAAAGCATTCCGAAGGAAGCCGGAATGACGATCTTCAGGATAGACAACCTGTCAGGCGGTGTTGCGATCTTCGGTCAGACATTTGTGATGCTCTTTACAGCTCTTACGGTTTCAAAGGACCGAACAGGATCATTTCTCATCCGTCTTTTTGCATCACCGATGAAAAGCTCTGACTTTTCAAAAGGATACATCCTGCCTATGCTTTTGATCTCCGTGATCCAGTCCGCAATGATCATGGTCGCAGCCTTTATCATCTCACTGATCGTAGGATTCGATCTGAACGTGCTCGGTCTTCTTGCCGGTCTCTGTATGCTGATCCCCTCGGCAGTCTTTTTTACATCAATCGGACTTATCTTCGGTACCTTGTTCAACCAAAACGCAGCGCCGGGACTTTGCTCTATCATCATCTCTCTGGGATCATTTATCGGCGGAATCTGGTTTGATGCGGAAAGTACCGGAGGAATCCTCCTTAAGATAGCAAAATGTCTTCCCTTCTTTTACTGTGCAAAGCTGGTAAGATGTGCTGTGAGCCTGACCTTCGGAAAAGATTTCCTTTTGTCTTTGGCGGTCGTTCTTTGCTGTGCGGTATTCTTCGCACTCCTGTCATCCATTCTCTTTAAATCAAAGATGAAGGCCGATCTGCAATGATCAAATGATCATTTTACGCAACCTTTTTCTTTGCATTCCGAACGAAATGTAATATGATATTCTTATTATATGCAATTACGAAGCCATCACGAAAGGATACAATGCTTTCGGTGCGGCTTTGTAAATGCATATACCGTTCGACTACGCAAAATGACACTGTCCGGCAGGTATATGCCCGGCAGAGCGCCATGATCGGAGGCAGAATGCTGATAAAAGCAATAACAGACGAAAAATACAAACAAACGGAGTTGCATGTCTGTAAAGACAAGCGGGATGAAGAGGTAGCTCGGATCATAGCGAATCTTCATGCCATGTTTGATCCCACGCTGATCGGAACAGACGAACGCGGAAATAAAGTGAAGCTTTCACCTCGCGAGCTTTTTTCAATTTACGCCGAAGGACAGAAGGTTTACTGCCTCGGTCAAAAAGAAAAATACTCTCTGCCATGCAAGCTCTATGAACTGGAGAAGCAGCTTGAAACTGCGGGATTTGTCAGGATCTCAAGGTCCGAACTCATTAATATGAAGTATCTTAAGGGCCTGGATCTCAGTTTCACAGGCACCATAAAGCTCACAATGTCCAATGGCTACGAAACCTACACATCACGCAGAAACGTTACAAAGATAAAGGAGATGCTTAAGAAATGAAAGACTTGTTTAAACGTATAGCCATCAGTTTTTGCATATCTTCTTTTGCAGGACTTATGGTAAATCTCATCATCGATGGGATCGTAAATGCTGCGGGAGATCCCGGATTCATCTCTATCTCTCCGGAATTCAGAGCACTGTTTCCCTCTCCCGTTCTGGCGGCCTACATAAACATCCTTCTTTACGGTGTGATCGGTGCAACCTTTGCGGGCATGACTTTTATCTTCGAAGTCCGTCGCCTGGGATACATCATTCAGTGGTGCATATACTTTCTTGTCACCATGGCTTTGTGTCTCTTCATCACTGTCTTTCTCTGGGGACTTCACAAGTATCCTCAGGCGATTGTCTGCACTTTATCCGGATACGCTCTGACCTATGTGATCATGGGGATCACACAATACAGGCAGCTGAAAACAGACATATCGGAGATAAACCAAAGTTTGAACGGGATGTAAGATAATCTCCTCTTAAATAGCACATCTTACTCAGGCTCATTCTCTGATTTGCATCGGAATATGGCTTTAGGCATCGGAAAATGTCCAAAAGTGGATTTCCGATGCTTTTTTCGCTCGGCCTTTGCTTCATTTGCCCTTTTTAGGCATCGGAAAGCTTCCAAAAGTGAATTTCCGATGCTTTTTTTGCTCAGCCTTTACTTCTTTTGCCCTCTTTGGGCATCGGAAAGCTTCAAAAAATGAATTTCCGATGCTTTTTTCGCTCGGCCTTTGCTTCATTTGCCCTTTTTAGGCATCGGAAAGCTTCAAAAAGTGAATTTCCGATGCTTTTTTTGCTCAGCTTTTGCTTCATTCGCCCTCTTTGGGCATCGGAAAGCAGAGACAGACATAAGCGGAGCAAAAAAACAGCCCGCATATAATGCGGGCTGAAAGCTTCCATATTGATCTTCTACGATTAAACTCTCTTAAGATACTCACCTGTTCTGGTGTCGATCTGGATCTTCTCTCCTCTTTCAACAAAGAGAGGAACATAAACAAGTGCGCCTGTCTCAACAGTAGCGGGCTTGGAAGCACCTGTAGCTGTGTCACCCTTGAAGCCGGGCTCTGTCTCTGTGATCTCGAGCTCAACGAAAAGAGGGGGCTCAACAGAGAAGATCTGTCCGTTGTAGGAAAGCATCTTAACCATCTCGTTCTCTTTAACGAACTTCATGGAATCACCAACCTGATCCTCTGTAAGAGAGATCTGATCGTAGGTTTCTGTGTTCATATAGTTGAAAAGATCGCCATCCTTGTAAAGATACTGCATGTCGAGTCTGTCGATACGTGCAGCGGGGAACTTTTCTGTAGGACGGAATGTCTTTTCTACAACACCGCCTGAGATAACGTTCTTGAGCTTTGTTCTTACGAAAGCTGCTCCCTTACCGGGCTTAACGTGCTGGAATTCGATTACCTGTACAACCTGTCCTTCGATCTCAAGTGTAATACCGTTTCTGAAATCACCTGCTGAAATCATAAAATCCTCCTAATGATTTTAAAATCTAATTTATCAATTCCCACGGAAGAAATTATTTTTCCGCAGACCTTGCGATATTTTAGCCTATTTTTTGTATTTTTGCAACAGTTTTTTTTGACGTGTACTTATTCACCGCTCACACCTTTCCCTATGCTTTTTCGTCGCCGGGATCAAAGGTAACAGAGTCAGCAATACAAGGATCGCACCTGCGATAAATAAAGTATGCGTGGGAAGATATGCAGTGAAGCCGTTCTCGTCAACATATTCTCCGCTTCTCTTTATGATCGGGTTTGCAAGAAGAGGTGCTATTATCATCGGGATAAGTACAAAGAACAGTATTCTTATGCCCTCGAACTGGCCGCGTGAGTCTTCAGGATAGAGCTGCTTGCTCCAGACAGTGATGCTCTGAAGAAAAAGCACGTAGCCCACTCCCAGAAGGAAAACTCCGATCAAAAGCACCGGATTCCATATGCTTTTCGGATCGATGTTGCCGGGACGGACGAAAAGGCCGAGGATGGCAACACCGAGACTGTTAACAAGCACGGAAATGATCGCCACCTTGGGCTCTTTTCTGTGATTGAGGAGCTTAGTAACAGGGATCGTACAGAGCATTGCGAGCACAAGTCCTATGCCCTCGATGTACCCCATCATGTCGGGCTTAAACCCGAGGTAATAGATCATGTAGTTTCCGATGTGCGCAAAATACATGTTGAAAGCAATGAAGTAAACCGCGAGAGCGAGATTCACCCATGCAAGTTCCTTAAGTGCAATGTACTTTTTAAAATTAAAGATGCTGAAAAACTGTTGCCAAAAACTTCCTTTTTTTGCAGGTTTCAGGTAATCGACATCCTTCATTCCGAAGAGTGAGAACAGACCGAACACTATGATCGCACCGCCCATCACAAGGAACAAACGCATATAATTGTCGTTCTCTCCCACAAGCATTCCGCCCACCACTGTTCCGAGAATGGTTCCGATTATGGGCTGTGTTGCTACGGCCGCTCCAAGTTGTCCGCGGTTATTGTCATTCATATTATCATTGATCCATGCGTTGAAGCCTATGTCATTGCCCATGGAGCCAAAGAAACTCATGATCGCGTCAGCGGAAACAACCGCTATGCCGGCTGTCATGATCAATGTCGCATCCCTTCCTATGCTTCCGGAGGTAATGAATTCCGTAAGTCCGAAAGCGATGGTAAATATGCCCCAAAGAATGTAACCCAATGAGATAAGGATCTTTCTTTTTCCTATTCTGTCGGAAACGCAGCCGAACAAGAATGTGGAGACAGTTGTTGCTGTAGCTGAAACCCCTATCATTACGGATATGATGGTGGGATCCTTAGCGATCTTGGCATAAACAAAGGTGTTGAACCACTGATTTTCCATGTTCCAGCATATCTGCCCTGCTATTCCCAATCCCCAGATCAGCAACCAAAAAACAAACGTATCTTTCTTCTTCATAATTAACCTCCGCCAAGTCATTTGACTCACATTCAGTATAGCAAAAATGTTCGGCATAGTGAAGCCAAAAAAAGACTTCGGCGAGAAACCGAAGTCGTGAGTTTTATTTCTTGAAACTGTCTTTAAGTGCAACGGAACGGTTGAATACAAGCTTGCCGTCCTTGGAGTCCTTGTAATCGAGGGCAAAGTAGCCGAGACGAAGGAACTGGAACGAAGGCTCGTTCTCTCCGCTCTTGGAAGGCTTTACGTCCGCAAGGCTCTTCTCTCCCTTGCAGCCGGTGAGGGTTTCAAGGGACTTGGGATTCAGGCAGCTGTAATAATCTTCGGCCGCATCCGGATCTTCCTGATCGAAGAGATAGTCGTAAAGGCGTGCTTCAAAATCAATACAGTTGGAAGCATCTACCCAGTGAAGCGTAGCTCCTTTTACCTTCCTTCCGTCAGCGGGATCCCCTCCGCGGCTCTCGGGATCATAGGTTGCGTAGATCTCAACCACATTTCCGTTTTCATCCTTCTTGCAGCCTGTGCACTGAATGAGATAAGCGCCCTTGAGTCTGCACTCGGGTCCGTTGGGGAAAAGTCTCTTGTACTTGGGTATGGGTTCCTCCATAAAATCTTCCGCCTCAACGTAAAGCTCCCTTGAAAAGGTTACTTTTCTTGTTCCTGCATTCTCATCGTTGGGGTTGTTCTCAACATCCAATTCTTCCTGCTGTCCTTCGGGATAATTGGTGAGAATGAGTTTAACGGGACGAATGACAGCCATCTTTCTGGGTGCATTAAGGTTCAGATCATCTCTCAGACAGGACTCAAGGAAGGAATAATCAACAGTGGAAACCACCTTTGACACACCGATCTTGTTACAGAAATCACGGATAGAAGCGGACGTGTAGCCTCTTCTTCTCAAACCGCAGAGCGTAGGCATTCTGGGGTCATCCCATCCTGTAACTATGTGCTCTTCCACCATTTTACGAAGCTTACGCTTTGAAAGCACGGTATAATTAATCCCCAGTCTCGCAAACTCGATCTGGCGGGGCTTCGAAGGAACAGAAACGTTGTTCACAACCCAGTCGTAAAGAGGTCTGTGATCCTCGTACTCAAGGGAACAAAGGGAATGAGTAATGCCCTCAAGCGCATCCTGGATGGGATGAGCAAAATCGTACATGGGGAAAATGCACCACTTGTTGCCCTGTCTGTGATGGTTAACGTACTTGATACGGTAGATGACCGGATCTCTCATGTTGAAGTTGCCCGAAGCGAGGTCGATCTTGGCACGAAGCGTGTATCTCCCCTCTTCAAACTCGCCCTTTCTCATTCTCTCGAAGAGATCGAGACTTTCTTCAATGGGCCGGTCTCTGTAGGGACTCGTTGCAGGTGTCTGAGTGTCTCCCCTGAATTTTGAAAATTCCTCGGGTCCCAGCTCACAGACATATGCAAGCCCCTTTTTGATGAGTTCTACAGCATATTCGTAATCCTTTTCAAAGTAATCGGAACCGTAATAGAATCTGTCGCCCCAGTCAAAGCCAAGCCAGTGGATGTCTTCCTTGATGGCATCCACGTATTCGCTGTCTTCCTTGGCAGGGTTTGTGTCATCCATACGAAGGTTCGTAATACCGCCGAATTTCTCTGCTGTTCCGAAATCTATGCAAAGAGCTTTGCAATGACCGATGTGCAGGTAGCCGTTGGGTTCGGGAGGAAAACGTGTGTGAACTCTTTGACCTGCGAACCTTCCGTTATCGGCGATGTCCTCTTCCACGAACTGCTCGATAAAATTTTTACCTGTCATTTCATTTTCCATACTCATATGTCCTCACAATAATAGTATACGTAATTTTCTTCAGCCGGCGCCCATTACAGCTCGATAAGGTCTTTTCTTGAATGAGCGAAATCTTCGCATCCGTCTTCTGTCAGAACAAGCATATCCTCGATGCGCACTCCACCGAAGTCAGGGATGTATATGCCCGGTTCTACCGTAATGATGGTGCCCGCTTCAATGATCCTTTCCTCGGAAACGGAAAATCTGGGATCTTCATGGATCTCAAGACCTACGGAATGTCCGAGTCCGTGACCGAAGTACTCGCCATAGCCCGCATCAGCAATAATGTCACGGGCGATCTTATCGTACTCCTTGCCCTTCATACCGGGCTTAAGGGTATCGATGACAGCAGTCTGAGCCTTTAACACTATGTCATAGATCTCACGCTGCTTAGCATTTGCCTTGCCCACACATACCGTTCTGGTCATATCCGAGCAATAGCCGTTGTAAACGCAGCCAAAGTCCATGGTAACCAGATCTCCGGACTGGATCTTGTAATTCCCGGGCTCTGCATGGGGCTTGGAGCCGTTGATGCCGGCTGCAACGATGGTCTCGAAGCTAAGCTTCTCCGCGCCGTTGCACTTCATGATGTATTCGATCTTTGCAGCGATCTCAAGCTCTGTAACACCGGGCTTTATATGGCTTAAGATCTCGTTGAAAGCGATGTCTCCGATGTGCTCTGCCTGTCTGAGATTTGCGATCTCCTCTTCTGTCTTTTTAACTCTTAAAAGAGAAAGATCGTTTCCTACGGGAACAAGTTCCTTTGCCTTGAGCGACTTCTTAAAGCTCTCATATTGGGCATAGCTGAAATTGTTTGCTTCAAAGCCCAGTTTCTTTACTCCGTCCGCTTCAATAGCGTTGTTTATGAGTGCGGCGTAATTTCTTCCGCCGTCAACGATCTCCACATCAAAATCCGGTGCCTGTGCCTTTGCGGCAACTGTGTATCTGGAATCCGTAAAGAGCTTTCTCACATTCTTCGAAATGAAAAGATAGCCTGTAGCTCCGGTAAATCCTGAAATATAGCGCATATTGTATCCGTCGGATACGAGGATCGCATCAATGTTTTTTTCGTCAAGGATCGCCTCAACTCTTTCATAATTGGTCATAAGATAACCTTCCTTTCCTAAGATTTGATCAGCTTAAAAAGCATCTTTTTCTGTGTATCAGTCTGAAAAACAAAACAATGAAGAATTCCGGGATCCTCTTAAAATGTATCTGGATCTCCTCATGAAAAGCGATGGGTTTTACCAGATAGGATTCGATCCCGCTCCTGTTTGCTCCCCATATGTCTGTAAAGATCTGATCTCCGACAAAGACTGCTTCGGAAGGAAGAATGCCTAATTGTTCACATCCCTTTAAATACCCTTCCTTCCCGGGCTTTCCCGCTTTAAAGACATAGGATGCTCCCATGGGCTCATTGAATCCCTTTACCCTGGGCTCTTTATTATTTGAGATAAAGCACACCTTGAAGCCTGTATCCTTAAGCTGTTTAATGAGTCTGACAGATCTGTCATCCGCAGGAGCTCCGTGCTCTACCAGAGTATTGTCCAAATCGAACAGCACTCCTCTTTTTCCTTCTTCATATAACTTTTTGTAGGGAATGTCGTAAGCCGAAGCATAGTAATAGGTCGGAAAAAGCACGATGATCTCCTTTTTCTAAACAATTGCACAACAGTCATGTCGTGCCTTTGCTGTCAAATCTAACGTAAAATTATAACATAATTATTTAAAAAGGCAATAACGGAGTTCCTAAATCTACATTGTACGTATGCTCTCGAAACAATGACCTTAAGTGGTTGAAACCGCACTAAAGCGTTAAAAAAATGACAAGTCCGTGACCTTGTTTTTAATTCTTTTCTTTGTTATAATCCTTTTTCGAAAGTTACCGGTTGCGGTACAAAGATGATTAAAATTCGTATGGAGGATTACTATGGCTAATAATTTTATTAACTTTTCCCTCGAAGGAAAGGTTGCTCTTGTAACAGGCGCTTCCTACGGCATAGGTTTCGCCATTGCCAGTGCATATGCGGACGCAGGCGCAACCATCTGCTTCAACGACATCAATCAGGATCTCGTTGACAAGGGTCTTGCCGCTTACAAGGAAAAAGGCATCAATGCTCACGGATATGTTTGCGACGTTACAAACGAGGACGCTGTAAACGAGATGGTTGCAAAGATCGAGAAGGAAGTTGGCGTTATCGACATTCTCGTAAACAATGCAGGCATCATCAAGAGAATTCCCATGACCGAGATGACAGCTGCTCAGTTCAGACAGGTTATCGATGTGGATCTGAATGCTCCTTTCATCGTATCAAAGGCAGTTATCCCTTCAATGATCAAAAAAGGCCACGGAAAGATCATAAACATCTGCTCCATGATGTCAGAGCTCGGTCGTGAGACCGTTTCCGCTTACGCTTCCGCTAAGGGCGGTCTCAAGATGCTCACAAAAAACATCTGCTCCGAATACGGTCAGTACAACATTCAGTGCAACGGCCTCGGTCCCGGCTACATCGAGACACCTCAGACTGCTCCTCTTCGCGAGATCCAGCCCGACGGTTCCCGTCATCCCTTCGATCAGTTCATCTGTGCAAAGACACCCGCTAACAGATGGCTCAAGCCCGAAGAGCTTACAGGCCCCGCTGTATTCCTTGCTTCAGAAGCATCCAATGCGGTTAACGGACACATTCTTTACGTTGACGGCGGTATCCTTGCTTACATCGGAAAGCAGCCCCAGTAAAATAATAAAGACATTAAAAATGCGTATCTGTGATGAGCAGGTACGCATTTTTTTCTATTCCATATTAAAAACCTTCTGGGCGTATCTCACGGTGTCCATGGCTGTAGCCGCATACTTGTCGGCGCGGATCATGTCCGCGTACTCCTGAGTGAGAACTGCACCCCCGACACAGACCTTGACGGTCGGGTCATACTCATGGATCTGTTTTATGGTTTCTTCCATGGCGGGAACGGTGGTGGTCATCAGTGCCGAAAGCCCCACCAGCCTGATCCCTTCTTTTTTCACCGTGTCAACGATCTTCTCGGGCGGAACATCCTTACCGAGGTCAAGGACTTCGAAGCCGTAATTCTTAAGAAGTGCAACCACGATGTTCTTACCGATGTCGTGAATGTCTCCCTTTACGGTCGCCATAATGACCTTCGGTCCTTTTGCCGAAGATTCTGGCATAGAAGCCGAAACCACTCCGAAGGCTGCTTTTGCCGCCTCTGCACTCATAAGGAGCTGGGGAAGGTAGACAGTCTTCTTTTCAAAACCGACGCCCACCTCATTAAGGGCAGGGATAATGTCCTCATTGATGATGGCCATGGCATCCTTGGTCTCAAGGAGCTTCTTCGTCTCTTCCGCTGCCGCATCGGACATTCCCTTTTTTATGGCAAATCCAAGAGAGTGGTCGCTCCCGTTACCGGCCGGAGCTGCAGCTGCCGTGCCGCCGTCCCCCTGTTTACCGAAAGAAGTCGAAACAGTCTGCACCGTGTTGATCTCCAGTTTGTCTGCGTATTCTATATATCCGATACAGTTGTCATCAAGCCCCGAAAGAGTCAGGAAGCACTTATATGCCTTCATCATCTCTGCGGCGAAGGGATTCATGATGGCTCCGTCAAGTCCGCACTCCATCGCCATTGTGAAGAACACGGATGTGATGATCTCTCTTTTGGGAAGTCCGAAAGAAACATTTGAAACGCCGAGGGAGCAGTAGCATCCCAGTCTTTCTTTGATCAGCTTTATGGCATCCAAAGTGCCTCTTGCCGCCTTGGAGTCCGAGGACACTGCCATCGCCAGAGGGTCAAAGATGAGATTGCTCTTGTCGATGCCGTATTCCGCTGCCTTTTTTACGATCTTTTCAGCAATCCTGAATCTGCCTTCTGCAGTTTCGGGTATCCCAGCCTCGTCAAGGGTCAGAGCCACAAGGAAACCACCGTACTTTTTCACCAGAGGAAAGATAGCTTCCATCACTTCTTCCTTGCCGTTTACGGAATTCACCATGGCTTTTCCGTTGTAAGCCCTTAAGGCCGCTTCCATGGCAACGGGATCGCTCGTGTCAAGCTGGAGAGGAAGGGCCGTGATACCCTGCAATTCTCTCACCGTGTCACAGAGCACAGCCTTTTCATCAATTTCCGGAAGCCCGACGTTAACATCCAGAATGTCCGCCCCCGCTTCTTCCTGTTTGACGGCCTCGCTCAAAATGTAGGACATGTCTCCCGAGCGGAGCGCCTCTTTAAGTTTTTTCTTACCTGTGGGATTGATCCTTTCTCCGATCAGCACGGGACGGTTTCCGAATTCAACCACTGTGGTGTAGGACGCCACTCTTCCCTTCGTCTGCTTCAGAACCTCCATAGGCTTCATGTCTCTCGTGGCAAGCACCATCTGTTTAATGTGTTCCGGGGTGGTACCGCAGCATCCACCCAGAAGTCTTGCCCCCTGCTTCACAGCCTGTACGGCAAAAGATGCAAACTCCTCCGGGCCCACATCGTAGACCACGCGGTCTCCATCCATTTTTGGCATACCTGCATTCGGCATAAAGATCACCGGAACTGCCGCCCCTGCATATAATTCCGGAACGATCTCCAGCATCCTGTCAGGTCCCAGGGAACAGTTGGAGCCCACCGCATCCACTCCAAGAGCGTTCATTATCGTAGTCATGACGAGAGGTGAGGAACCTGTCATGGTTTTATGGGTCTCGTCGTAAACGTTACTTACAAAGATGGGTACATTTCCGCATTCCTTGGCCGCGATCACCGCAGCCTTGCTTTCAAGGGAATCGTTCATGGTTTCGATCAGGATGTATTCCGCTCCGAATTCTATGCCCAGTGAAATGGTCTCCTTAAACAGAGAAACTGCCGTTTCAAATTCCATATCTCCCAGCGGCTTTAAGAGTTTTCCCAGGGATCCCACGTCAAGACCAACATAAAGATCCTTCTGCACCATCTCTCCCTTTGCCCTTCTTCTGGCTTCCATGGCGCAGTCCATACCGGTCTGAACGATCTCTCTTAAGGAATAACGGCCATCCTTACCGTCATACTTCATTGAATTTGCACCGAAAGTGTTGGCGGCAACTCCGTTGGCTCCTGCCTCAAAGTAGGATTGTCCGAGTTCAATGATGTCTTCTCTGTGTGTAATATTCCATGTCTCGGGAAGCTCTCCCGGTCTGATCCCTTTCTTTTGAAGCTGGGAACCGGTCGCACCGTCAAAATAAAACAGTCCTGTTTTTATCTTTTCTCTTAAATCCATAGTCGTATCCTTAGTCCTGTATGCTTATCCTGCTTTCAAGTTTCTTTAATTCCGACGATCGCGGTAACCGATTTTGTCGGACTCATAAGGAGCGAATCCGTCAGAGACAGACCGATCTTTCTGTTGGTGTCGAGAAGTGCGATCATGTCCCTCTGATATTCCAGAGGAAGATCGCCGTATCCGGGAGAAAACCTTGATGTGAGCTTCCCGTACTTTTCTTCCATTTCTCTGCAGAATGTATCACAGACATGTTCAATGGCTTCCGTACCCAATGCATCGTATATGAGCTGATCCACCGGGGATTTGACTGCAGCCCGCATCCTTATCCTGTCTGCTTCCGCACCGACAGTGGCGGCCATCAGTATCACCCTTTTGCATCCCACAAGATGTCTTTTCAGATCCACGGAATCCACTTCCGGGGGATCGCTTTCCATGAAACAGACTTTTCCGTCAAAGACAGGAAGCAGGCATTTAAGTGCTTTGTCTATCCTCTCGGGCATTCCGTCTATTGCCTGTCCGTTTCTCTGTCCCATGTAATAGTTTACATTTCTGAGATTCAATTCTTCGATTTTGTACTTTCTGATCTCTATAACCTGCTGAATCATATATCCAAAATGCCTTTTAGGTTGTTCTTTATCTCTTCCGCTATGTCGGCCTTGTTCATAGTGTAGAGATGGATCGCGGTAACACCGTTTGCGATGAGATCCACGATCTGCTCCGTTGCGTAGATGATGCCTGCCTGTTTCATGGCTTCGGGATTCCCCCCGAATTTGTCTACCATGTACTTGAACTTAAGAGGCACCTGTGCTCCTGAAAGCTTCAGTGTCCTCTCCACCTGCTTTACGTTTGTGACAGGCATAATGCCCGCGACTATGGGAACATTGATCCCCGCGTCTCTCACCTTGTAAAGAAAGTTCCAGTAGATGTTGTTGTCGAAGAACATCTGTGTGGTGAGAAACTCACATCCCGCATCCACCTTCTTCTTCATGTTCTCTATATCTTTTTTCTGACTGGATGATTCCGGATGACACTCGGGATAGCAGGCTCCCCCTATGCAAAAGCCCGGGTCGAAATCCTTTATCTCTTTAACAAGCTCCGAAGCATATCTGTAATCCCAGTTTTCCAGAGCTTCACTTCCCTGGGGAAGATCTCCCCTTAAAGCCAGGATGTTCTCTATGCCCGCTGCTTTGATGGCTTCAAGCTGCTTTCTCACACCTTCTTTTGTGGAAGAAATGCATGAAAGATGAGCCAGAACAGGAATGTTAAACTTGTTTTGAAGATCCTTTGCGATGGCCACGGTGTACTCGCTGGTTCCTCCGCCTGCACCATATGTCACGCTCATGAAATCAGGTGAAAGTGCCCCCACCTTTTCCGCGGCATTTTTAATTGATTCAAATTTGTCAGCAGTTTTCGGGGGGAAAACCTCAAAGGAAAAGCTGATCTTTTCGGATCTGATCTTGTCGATTACTCTCATGGGCGTTTGCTCCTTCATTACAGTTTCATGGTTGATGATTTTTGCCTATTTTACAACACATTTAAGCAAATTAAAAGAGGCTAACGAAAAATACTTTGTCAATGTGATGTAATAAAAAGTCCAACAAAAGTCAGTCTTTATTATAAATAAATAAAATCAAGGCTCTGAACCTTGCTTTGTTCGCTAAAAAAGGTTAAAATTTGTATAATATTAGCACAATATCCCGGATACCGATCAGATACGGGATGACAAGAAAGGAAAACAGAAAAATGAGTCACTTTCAAGCACTGGTTACCACTAATGACAAATGCATTGCCTGCCACCATTGCATATCAGTATGCCCGTCCTTGCTGGCTAACAGAGTTGTTAAAAGAGACGATGACACTCAGATGATCGAGATCAATCCTGATTATTGTGTCGGATGCGGTTCATGCATCGATGCATGTAACCATGACGCACGCTCTTACGATGATGACACTCAGGAATTTCTTCAGGATCTCCGCAGAGGGGAAAACATTTCTCTCCTTATAGCCCCTGCTTTTTTTGCAAATTATCCGAAAGACGCCGGACGCATCCTGGGAGGGCTTAAGAATCTCGGAGTCAAGAGACTGGTGAGCGTGGGCTTTGGTGCAGACATCACTACCTGGGCCTACATCAAATACATTACAGAAAACAATTTCATGGGCGGCATTTCACAGCCCTGCCCGGCTATTGTTGACTATATCGAAAAGTATCTTCCTAAGCTTCTTCCGAAGCTCATGCCCGTACACTCCCCCACTCTTTGTGCGGCGGTTTATCTGAAAAAATACGAGCATTGTTCCGACAAGCTTGCTTTCCTTAGTCCCTGCATTGCAAAATCCAAGGAATTCAAAGCTCCTGAAACTCACGGACTTGTATCCTACAACGTAACCTACGATCACCTTGTTAAATATATGCGTGACAATCACCTGTACGGAAATGATGTAAAGGATGAGATCGAAGATGGAATGGGAGCCATCTATCCTATGCCCGGAGGTCTCAAGGAAAACGTTTACTGGTTCCTGGGAGAAGACGTTCTGGTAAAACAGATCGAAGGCGAAAAGCATGCCTACCAGTATTTGAGAAGCTATGCAAAGAGAGTCGCTTCAGGTAAAGAGCTTCCCGTTCTCGTCGACGCTCTGAACTGTTCTCAGGGCTGTCTCTACGGAACAGCAACGGAACCCGACATTGCAACGGGTGATGACACCTTCTTCGCTTTACAGAAGATCAGAAAAGAAAAGATCGACAGCGATAAGGATTCAGAGACGGGCAAATCAATGACTCCCGACCAAAGGCTGGCAGCACTGAACGAACAGTTTAAGGATCTTAAGCTTGAAGATTTCATCAGACAATACTCCGATAAATCCTCCTACGTACAGGAGCCGGAGCCTTCTGAAAGGGAATACGACGAGATCTTTAACACCATGATGAAGACCGAAGAGGCCGATCGCCACATAGATTGCGGTGCCTGCGGCTACAATTCCTGCAAGTCCATGGCAAGAGCCATCCACAACAAAGCAAACATCAAGGAAAACTGCATCTGGTACAACGAGAAAAAGAGTATCGCCATTTCCAAATACGTTAACAGCGATTTCCTTAAGCTCAATACTTCCATCGACAACCTTTCTTCCAACAACCGTTCAACTGCCCAGGATACGGAAGAGATCACAAAGAGCATAAACTCCATCAACGAGTTCTGTGTCAACTTTGCCAATTCCTTCAATTCCATCATGAACCTGCTGGATCAGCTTGAGAAGGATAACAAGAACATTACTGCCATTTCGGGCCGTACCACTCTCCTTGCTCTGAACGCTTCCATCGAAGCCGCAAGGGCAGGTGATGCGGGACGAGGCTTCAACGTGGTCGCTCAGAACATAAAAGAGCTTTCCTCTTCCTCGGACAAAGCGGCAAAGAGTTCTCTTGCCAACAAGGAACAGATCACGGAAGCTATCCTCAGTATGAACGAACAGGCTCAGAAGCTTGAGGCTCTCATCTCCGAAGCCAATTCGAAGATCGAGACCCTGGCTGCCAGAACCGAAGAGAACAGCGTTGTAACCGACATGGTAAATCAGCTTTGCGAAAGCATGCAGAAAAAACTTACCGAGATCTCAAACTAAAAAAATCAAGGGAACACCTTTTAAGATGTTCCCTCTTTTTTATTCTTCTTCAGTATCCATCTTTTCTGCCATGATCTTGGAAACCCTGTGTTCGTCGGCATCCATGACGGTGATCTTGTAACCGTTCCATGTAAAGCTTTCACCCTTTTCAGGGAAATGTTCGAGTGTTTCGATAGCCCATCCTCCGACGGTGTCCGAAACGCACTCAAGAGCTCCGTCATCAAGTTCCAGCTCACTAAGGAAGCTGTCTATGGAAGTGTCTCCGTCAAATTCGAAACGTCCGTCGGAAGTCTCCACAACTTCGTCTTCCACTTCATCGCTCTCATCCCAGATGTCTCCCACGATAGCTTCAAGGACATCCTCCATGGACACGATGCCCAGTGTTCCGCCGTATTCATCCGTAACGATCGCCAGATGCTGCTTCGCATGTCTGAATTCGTTCAGGACATTCGGAAGTTTCATTGTCTTGTAAACGTACTTGGGCGGCATGATGAGACTTCTGATGTCGGGCTTTTTGCCGTCGAGGCACGCACGAAGGTATCTGTTAAGGGAAAGGGTTCCGATTATGTTGTCTATGCTTCCCTCATAAACAGGAATTCTCGTGTATGTTGAATTTGCTATTATCTCGTCAATGTTTTCTCTGTCATCTTCGATGTCAATGGCAAGCATATCCACTCTTGCCGTCATTACTTCGTAAACAGGGGTATCGCTGAAATCGATGGCCGCCTGGACCAGCTCCGAAGCATCCTCATCCAGGACCTTCTCTTCCTCGGCAGTCTCAATGATGTCCGTAAGCTCATCTATGGCCACATCATCGTCATCCTTTATCTTATCTCCCTTAAAAGGACGGGTACAGAGTCTGACCAGCGCAACCACGGGAACGACCACAGGTTTAAGGATAATGTTGAGGTCCCTGATGGCATAGGCATACTTGAGAGCCTTCTTGTTTGCCTGTTTCTTGGACGAGATCTTGGGAATGGTCTCTCCGAAGATGATGATGAGGATCGTAAGCACCAATGTGGAGATCCATGTGGGTGCATCTTCGGGATTGCCCAGCGGATAGGCCAATTGGTATACAGAGATCACAAGCACTGTACCGATGGATGAGCAGGCGATGTTCACCAGATTGTTTCCGATCAGTATTGTGCTCAAGGTATCGTCAAATTTTGCAACGATCTTCGCGGCTGCTTTTGCTCTCTTATCTCCATCCTCGGACAGATTGTCAAGTCTTGTTCTGTTGCAGGATGAATAGCTCATTTCCGCCCCTGAGAAGAAGCCGGAAAGAATGATGCAGATTATTATCGCGATACTATATGCAATGATCAGGATAATGTCTGTCATTGTTCATCACCTCCCTCTTCTTTCTCTTCCGAAGGAAGTAATGTGACCGTAAGGGCCGTGATCCTGTTGTGATCCATTTCGAAAACCTTGACTTCCACATCATGATAAATGAAAGCATCTCCCACCTTCGGTATCGTGCCGAAGTTTTCGTAGGCCCACTCCGCTATGATCTTGTTCTCAAGTTCCTCGTTCTCTTCCGGGTCTTCATAATCCAGGAATTCAAAAACATCGCTTACATGAACATCGTCGTCGCAGACACATGAGTTTTCTTCAAGACGTCTGATGGGTTCCTCCACCACATCATCCTCGTCCCATATCTCTCCCACAAGTTCTTCGAGAATGTCCTCAACCGTAACTATGCCTCTGGTACCGCCGTAGCTGTCCGTAACAATCGCCATGTTTATGCATTCCTTGCTCATCTTGGCAAGGAGATCATCGATCTTCATGCTGGCATGAACGAAATAAGGAGGATCGAGAAGTGATCTGAGTTCAGCCTTTCCTCCGTCCTTCAGGTACTCCTTAATGTATTTTCGTATCTGAAGTATACCGATGATGTTGTCAACCGTTCCTTCGTAAACAGGCAGCCGGCTGTGGCGGACTTCCTTGATAGTCTTTATGATCTCCTCGGGTGTGGCTGCCACATCAAGCATACAAACATCAACTCTTGAGGTGATGATGGAATTGACCTGCACATTTCCGAAGGACAGCGCAGAAGAAATAAGGTCTCCGTGATCTTCTTCAAGGGAACCCTTTTCGGTCATATCTTCAATTATATCGTATAATTCGTCTTCGGTAACCGAGATCTCGGGCTCTTCACGGGTAAACTTCCCGGCAAATTGTCCGATCTTAGATAAAAGAAGAGCCGCAGGCTTAAGTATGGCCATAAAGAACAAAAGGGTGGGTGCCATAGCAAGTGACAGCGTCTCACTGTATTTTTTCGCAATGCTCTTGGGAAGCATTTCACCTACGAAAAAAACAGCCAGTGTGCTGACCACAGTACTTAAGGTGACCGCTCCGAGGCCCCAGATCCTGGTGACCTGGACTGTAACTATGCCCGCTGCTGAAAGATGTACAATATTGGTAAGTATCAGAATCGTAGTAATGGCGCGATCGAAATCGTCCAAAACCTTAATGACTTTTTTTGCGCGCTCGTCGCCTCTGTCGGCCCGGGCACGTATCCTTGAGGCTTTTACGGCTGCCATGGCCGTCTCCGTAACAGCAAGGACTGCTGCCGCAAAGAGAAGTAAAACAACGATAATCCAGGGCAACAGATCGTGGTTGCTCTGTACATTTGCCAAATAAATTAAATATCGACTGGCAGGATCTCCGTCCATCTGGGATTATTCACACTCCTTAAATCTGTAGATTATTTCTTTGGATTATATCAAATAATAGTTTTAAAAGCAAGGGATCATCTAATTAATGAACATGGCATCTCCAAAGGAGAAAAAGCGGTACCTTTCCTTCACTGCTTCCTCGTAAGCCGCCAGCACATGCTCTCTTCCCGCAAGGGCGGACACCAGCATGATGAGCGTGGATTCGGGAAGATGGAAGTTTGTGATAAGGCAGTCAAGGGCCTTGAATCTGTAGCCGGGATAGATGAAGATCTGTGTGTCTCCGGAACCGGCATGTACAATGCCCTCCTCGTCCGAAACGCTTTCTATGGTCCTGCAGCTGGTGGTACCAACGCAGATCAGCCTTCCTCCCGCAGCCTTTGCATCATTTATCTTCTTTGCTTCTTCGGGAAGCACCTGATAGGTTTCCGTGTGCATATGGTGATCCAGGATGTTTTCCTCTTTTACGGGGCGGAAGGTTCCAAGCCCCACGTGAAGGGTGACTCTTGCAATGATGACTCCCATTTCTTCCAGTTCCTTAAGGAGTTCCTTGGTGAAATGCAGTCCCGCTGTGGGAGCCGCTGCGGATCCTTCGTTTTTTGCATATACTGTCTGGTAACGGTTCCTGTCCTTAAGTTCATGAGTGATGTAAGGCGGCAGGGGCATCTGACCAAGTTTATCGAGGATTTCCTCGAATATGCCCTTATAATGGAACTTCACCATTCTGTTTCCGTCTTCGAGGCATTCCACAACTTCACCCTGAAGGAGTCCGTCTCCGAAGTCGATCCTTGCACCCTTTCTCATCTTTTTTCCGGGCTTTACGATGGTCTCCCAGACATCATCCTGCCCTCTCTTTAAAAGAAGGACCTCGATCCTGGAGCCGAACTGATTGCCGTCTCCCTTTGCATCTCCGGTCTTTGTACCGATGAGACGGGCGGGGATCACCTTTGTATCGTTGATCACAAGGCAGTCACCGGGCTTAAGGTACTGCTTTATGTCAGTAAAATGCCTGTGTTCTACCGCTCCCGTTTCCTTGTTCAGAACCAGAAGTCTTGATGCCGATCTGTCCTCCAAAGGATCCTGAGCGATGAGTTCCTGGGGAAGATCAAAATAAAAATCCGATTTCTTAAGTGTTTCCGTCATAATTCTTTTAAACTTATCCTTTTGTTTCTTATTTCGCTTTTATCATCAATAGCCTGAGATCACACATTCCAGAACAAAGGGCACCTTTGATCTCAGCGCTTTTGTAACAGCTTCTTTAAATTCCTCTTTGTTACGCACGCATATGCCTTCTGCACCCATAGCTTCCGCCACTTTAACAAAATCCACCTTGTCATTAAGATCCGTGCTCGAATGGCGTCCTTCGCAGAATTCATCCTGAAGTTCCTTTACAAGTCCCAGGGAATGATTGTTAAAGATGACCTCTATGACAGGTACGTTGTAGCGGGTGGCTGTGGCCAGCTCGTTCATGTTCATCCTGAAGCATCCGTCTCCCGCAAAATTGATGACAGTTTTATCCGGATTTGCAAGCTTTGCTCCGATGGCAGCACCCAAACCGTAACCCATGGTTCCGAGGCCTCCTGAAGTGAGAAGCTTCCCTGCTTCTTTAAATTTCCATTCCGTAACCGTCGTCATCTGATGCTTACCCACATCCGTAACGACAATGGCATCTCCGTTTGTCTGTCTGTAAAGCTCTCTTACGATAAATTCTGCTGTGAAATCAGATCCCTCATCCTTCTTTTCGGCTTCGGGACCGATCCAGAGCTTTCTCTCCTTTTCATTTACAAGAGGAAGAAGAGCTTTCAGAGTTTCCTTTGCATCACCGTTTAAGGAGACCGTGCACAGGATGTTCTTGTTGATCTCAGCAGGATCAATGTCTATGTGGACGATCTTTGACTTTGGTGAAAAAGCCTTAAAGTACTCTGTGGCTCTGTCCGAAAATCTTACGCCCACAGCGATCAGAAGATCGCACTCTTTAACCGCTTCTCTGGACTTTTCGGTTCCGTGGATACCGAGCATACCGATGTATTTGGGATCCTCTCCGGAAAAAGCTCCCTTTCCCATGAGCGAATCGCAGACAGGTGCATTCAGTATCTCAGCGAGGGTTTTAAGTTCCTTGGATGCTCCTGATTTAACAGCGCCTCCTCCCGCATAGATCAGAGGCTTTTTAGATAAATTTATGAGTTTCGCCGCAGCTTTCAGGTCTTTTAGAGCGAAGCGATTATACTCTCTTTCATTCGGAATTTCAAGATTTTCAAATTCCCATTCGGCAGAAATGGCATCTGTTGTGATGTCCACAAGAACAGGGCCGGGTCTTCCGGATCCCGCTATACGAAATGCTCTGCTGACAGTCTTCTCAATATCTTTTACATCCTTTACGATGAAATTGTGTTTTGTAACAGGCATAGTGATGCCGGCTATGTCAACTTCCTGAAAGGAATCCTTACCCAAAAGGGAATTCGAAACGTTTCCCGTGATGGCAACCATGGGAACGGAATCCATGTAAGCTGTGGCGATCCCCGTAACAAGATTGGTGGCTCCGGGGCCGCTGGTGGCAAGGCACACTCCCACCTTTCCCGTGCTTCTGGCATATCCGTCCGCAGCATGGGCAGCTCCCTGCTCATGAGAAGTCAGAATGTGTCTGATCTCGGGATGCCTGTACAGCGCATCGTAAATGTCAAGCACCGAACTTCCGGGATAACCGAACACGGTATCGACACCTTCTTTTATTAATGTTTTGATCAGAATTTCCGAACCTTTCATCTGCTTTCCCTTCTTTTTTGTAAGTAAATAGGCATTATATCAGAAACAGAAAAAAAATCAACCTATAACAATGAAGCTTTTTGAATTTATCTAAAAATTTAAACAATAGTTCTTCAATAAAAATGCAAAAAAGCGTTGACTTTTGGGTTTCACGGGTGTAATATATCACTCGTGTTCGAGAGACGCAAGTCCTTCAAAAAAAACACAAAATGCGCGAGTGGCTCAGTTGGTGGAGCGCGACCTTGCCAAGGTCGAGGCCGCGGGTTCGAGTCCCGTCTCGCGCTTTTTTAATTCAAAAAGGGCATCCAAATCATTGGATGCCCTTTTGAATTAATCGAGCCCAGCCAGGGCTCGAATTCGAGTTTCTCGGCTGCCGCCTCAGTCAGCGCTAAGCACATGCCACCGGCATGTAGCGCCGTCTCGCGCTCTAATTCCGTAAGGTGCTCTTATTTTTTGTGGTATGAAAAAAGCGCATTATAATAGACGGGACGACCGGTCAGGTGCACCGTAGGTGCGCGTGACATTTCCTTGTGTCCCGTCTCGCGCTTAGGTTCTCGTTTCTCGGCTGCCGCCTCAGTCAGCGC
>JAEEGK010001238.1_pt1 | contig 64115 bp, 69 predicted proteins | sample 8958771 | NCBI WGS metagenome assembly JAEEGK01 (sample SAMN16246547, study PRJNA631951) | gut metagenome | biome: gut microbiome; feature: rumen; material: SC-attached | host: Bos | place: Iran: Karaj | collected 2018-10 | reverse complement strand
AAGGTGCAGCCCGAGTTTGCAAGTTTGGTGCAAAGATAGTGTTTTTTATTGAAAGTAAAAAATAATTTATGCGTTATTTTACTGCGCTAACCCACTTTTTTTTCGACTTACCGCAGTATTATAGCGCGTATTCACTCTCTGCAAGGCATCAATTTCGCACATAAACCGTAAACTGTAAACAGTAAACGGTAAACCATAAACTATAAACTATAAACTCCTAACTACGCTGCATTTTCTTGTTCCTCTCCGCTTGTTCACGTAGCAGTTCATCGCTGTAAGCAATACGTGGATATTCCTTTTTCTTGAAGTAATGAGCATAGGAAGGATTTTGCGGCAATTTCAAAAGACTCTCTAACATTTGATCTCCTTTGTGTGCATCAGCAAAATATATTTGTTTACAGAACTGTTCCCATAGTCCATTTTTCAAATCTAATTCAAGGTCATTAAGCATCTCCTGCGTAAAATGTGGCCTTTTAAGCCAGTCAACATGTATACCCTCCCGCTGTAAAGCCTCCAAATTCTGAGTCAAGTCATCTTGGTTACCATAAAGGTTTTCCGCAAACACACAACCGCTTACTTCGTTGCTGTCCAAGATTTGTTGAGCATAGCGAGCGATGGAATCAACAGGGAATAACCGTCTACCACCTTCCATTATCTTATAAAAATGCTGCGACACAGTTGCATCATGACGAAAAGGAAAGGCTTGTACAAGATTGTCTAATGGAACCGGTTGTATTCCCTCGTTAAAGAGAACACCCTTCTGAGCACCAGAACGTGGGAATAGTTGCAATCCAATAGTGGAGAATCCCATCATCTTAAAAGAAAAGTCAGGCTGAATAGAATGTACATATATAACACCTTGGGGAAATCTCTTTACGTCTGTGATGGGACGGTATTCGTCATATCCCACATTCTCTGTACAGGCAAAAAAAGCCGCCACTTCCAATTCTGTTGTAAAATCTACCAATCCTGTCTTGAAGCCATAATGTTGAGCAAGTCCAGAATAGTTCATGTTGAGAAAGATTGGCTTCTTTTCCGGTTCTAAACAAATACCTCTGTCCAGCATCATGAAAAGAGGATGTTGCTGTAGTAGGAATATGAACTCCTCTGCCTTCAAATTGGCAACTAGATGCTTGTCACGTGCCTTCTGAAAATTTTGTTTACCATTTCTATCTGGCAAATCGTCACGAGAAAATGATGACAAAACATAAGGGTACTGTGTATGCTGGCCACGATAAAGAAAATGGCGACGGACCAGATTTGGTTTTAGAGTATGTCGGCCCCTTTGTGTTTGAATAACGATAAACTTTTCATCGCCGGCATCATTCACAAACTCCTTCATAGGTAATGACCATTTCGGTATAGAAGCTATCATAGCAAGTCCAGAGTTTTCTGACCATGCATTTCGTAAGCAAGCATCTTCATTCAGTCGTTTTAATGCCTGAATTAACTGAAATAGAGTTGGTAATCTTTGTGTGTCAGTCTTCATACTCAAACTCACCTAACAACCGTTTCTTCTATAATGTGGTCAGAACCGTGATAAATATCAATCTTCATACCCTCAACATTAATTGGCGTTTTTAATTTTCAACATTAATTGCCATTAATTGGGACGTTAATTGAGCTAGACGAAGTCTGAAGGCTGATGTCTGATGTTGTGTCCCACAGAAATGAAGGAAATAGCAGAAACTTTAAGGGGCGAATGCCTTGAAAACGAAAAAAACTTGGAATAAAGGATACGGGAGCAATTTAAAAGGTCTCGCCCATTTCTCGAAGCATCTCCATAATGCGAAGGCAACTAACTCCTTTTTGTGCACAAGCATCAGGCAACTTTACACTATGCTTTGAGCCTGTGCCTGCCTTCTCATTTGTAACAACCTTGATGTTCTGACTATCGGTAGCAGCATAGCCCGCAAGGTATGGGTCGGCAACAGTCGATGAATTGAAATCTTGAATTGCCTTGTTGTCATACAGCCCTGTGCCTACAGCCCAACTACGAAGGTCTGCCACATTCTGCTGCACATCAGCAGCACTCGTAGAATAGAAGAAAGAAGCGGGTATCTCGTTCTTTATCCATTGCGACAGATCATCGCCCATTGATATCAGCTCTGTCTTTACCTTATCGATACTATGTATTCTGCCTGCCAAAGCCAAGTCCTTAATCTTTGCCCAGAAACTGATGGCCACATCCAGAGGATTGGTCACGTTCTTGGATTCTATGAAGCAGTTCGCGTCTATCAGATAGTCCATGGCTTTACAAGTGTTCATTAATGAGTTTATTGAAGGAATTACCGCTATAGCCGGTCAGGGCATAGGCATCACGATACAACAACTGATTGCTGTTGATGGCATTCCTTACGTGTACCAAAAAGGCGTAACCTAAGCGTTTCTTCGCCGTGGCATAGAAATCGCCACTACCACCTTTGGGCTTGGGTGTCACAGGAAGGGATGTCAACCACTGGTAATAGGCAAAGAAGCGCTCTTCTGTAATCAGTCCCAAGGTTAGAGCACGTCGAGCTGCAGCTAGACCACTCACCTTAAAGGGAGTTGCCACTCGCTTGAAATCTCCTTTGCGTTTAGTCCAGATGTCACGAAACAGGTTTTCTGGCATCAGGAACTCGGCTGCAACAGCGTCACAGAAACGTTCCAACTCATTATCTTCTTTCAATGTATCATCGCCACCATCGCCAGCACTTTCACCCTTCAGTACATGAACAAACTCATGTACCAGCGTGAAGAGTTTTGCTCCTGGAGCATCGTCATTGTTGATAAAAATGCATGGGGCATGTTCGTCAACCAGCGTAAATCCCCGACATTCGCTAACAGGTATCTTCCTGCTCGTCTGGAATCCTATCATGCTTTGGAACATGACCACACAACCAACATTCTCCAACCTGCCGACAAACAAGTTAATGGCAGCACCCGTGGATTGCAGGTCGAAAGCCCAGTCTGGCGTGAGGTCGAGAATCTCTCTGATAGCATCCACTACCTTTGCCACGTCATATTCCTCACTGTATCGGCCAACAAATGTTGGTTTGTCATAGTCATTAGCAGTCAGATATTCAGAAAGCCAATGCTGACGGTTCTGCATCGTGATGACAGCTTCATAGACATTGAGGTTGAAATGGTTGCCCTTAGTCTTTGTACGGAAGAAGGGAATTGGACATTTCTCGTCCAACTGCTTCTCCATCAAAAGGAATCCATAGGGAATATAGACCTTGTCGGCAAATACCTCCAACTGCCTGACCGTAGGTTTCTTCTCACCGTCAATCCAAGTCTTGACCTGTGGGTTCTTTTCGAGATATGCGTCCACATCATGCCCTGCTCGGGTGATTGCCCAAGTAAGCATTTCTGGTTTTATGTTTACATATTCTCGTGCCATATTCGCTGCAAATATACAACTTTTTATCGAATTCTCAAAACATTTTTAAAATTTGTTTGAAAGTCACACAGAAGGCACAGATGACGCAGAAAGGTTCTTACCTCTTACAATAATATCATCGGCGACAGTGGCAAATTTGGAGAGGTCGGCCTCGTGGAGGGGATAGTACATTGCTAACACTTCGTTGATACCCAGACCTTTCCGATGCATATATGCAAAGCTGCGACGTGTGAGCCACTGATAATATGCCAGCACCCAGCCGGCCCAATACTCGGGACCAACGCAGTAGGTGCCATCGTTCTCCTTCAGCACGGTTCCGCCAGTAGCTTCCACCACACAGTCTGCCAACTCGGCTCCCGACATGCCCACCAGATAGCGGGGATTGCCTGCAGCAAACTGGCGCGACACGTTGCAAGAGAGGAACTTCTGGTAGAACTCCTCGATGGGGTATCCGTACTTGCGCACACCGCAATCTAACATCACAGCAAGGTTGCGCATGGCATCCCTTAAATACATCTTTTTGTATGCTCTAGCCATATTTCCAATTAATTGTTGGCACGGTAGCCAATGACCCTCTACATTAATTGCCATTAATTGGCACGTCAATTTATCGTTAATTGAGCTATGCGAAGTCGGAAGTCTTAGGGCTGAACGAAGTCGGAAGGCTGAAGTCAGAGTTATTCTTTGGACCTAACAACTCTTGATCTAGCTTCTTACAGCGAGCCACTAAAATCTTAACCAGCTCCTCACAATCGCCATGTATAGATGTATATTGTTTGTCGTCTAAGTAGTTATTGCGATGCAGAAGCTCTATCCAGTATAGACTTTCACGCGCTTCCTTTAATGCAATATAACTTTTCGAACGAAAGTCTTTACCATTCATCAAGTAACCACTCATTAGTTTGAGCATCTGGCGTATAGTTGGCCACCTCCGACTTTGAATAACCCGCATCTTTAAGACGTTTAATCACCATTTTTCTCATTTTCTTGCACCTGTCCCAAAACGCAAAAAGCAAGTGTTCCGTATAAGGTTCAACCCTATACCATAGGCTATAATCCAACTTGTCTTGTGCCAAAAGAGCATGAATCGGATAAAATGCCTGACGTAAATATGAAAGAGCTTCTTTGTCTTGCCAATGGAAAGAGAGTCTATACATAAATACAAAATATTGAATGGGATCTTTCTCACTAAGCAAATTGTAGAGGGGCATCCATATCTTACTACCTCTATTTTTGACCAACGGACTTACCTCATCTATTGAATTTAACAACACATACGCTATATCATAATTTATAGACGACGTATTTGAAAGCCATGTTAGGATAACCTCTGGATAGTATTCCGTTTCTTTAGATACTGACACTTGAGACTGGGGGTTCGTGCTATTAAGATAGTCCAGATACTCAGCCACACATAACTTATCGTGTGAAAAGGTCATTTGTGCAAGCTCTTGCGCAATAGTCACTTTCTGTTCAAGCATAGTTTTTAGTAATTCTCTCCAATGCTTGAAAGCACCGACCATTCCTTTTTCTGAGAAAACAGACAAGATTGATTGCAACTCTTCCTTTGAAAAATCTGACCATACAATTTGATTGAGCAATTCAGAACTACTACCAATGATTGTTTGGAAGAAGCATTTATCAGTTTTTCTTAATCCAGCAATCTCGGTATAGCTGATATACTGAGCGACATCATTAACCAACTGTACTCCAAACTCATTCAAGTTCTCTGAAGTATATAGTTTCTTTAATAACTCTAAGAATTCTCCTGTTGAAAGCTCATGCAACCGTTTCTTATATTCAATCTGTTCTTCGGTGAAAGATTTCACATCGACTATTGATATGGTATATAAGAAGTTCTTTTCGCCACCAAAATCTCTTGCCACAGAGGGCTGGAAGACAGCAGACTTAAAGACTTTGCCATCTTGCTGATTAGGGAAGGTCTTCGACAATGTATTGATGATTTCTATTAATACCTGTCGTTTTTCCTCCTCATCCTTGCAGGTTCGGTTTATCAGTACAACCACATTCAAGAAACCGGAAAGTTTCTCAACGCTCTCGTCCAGTTCGTCTTGATAGTGATGTATCAGGTTAGCCAACTGAGGCTTATTGTTTACAGCACTGTTGCCCACAAGTTGCGACCAAAGTGCAGTTGACTTATTCGTTAGATATTTTACCGCATTGCCATCGTGTGTTACGAACTGGAGTGACAGATATTTGCCATCATAAGCTCTTGGGGCGGCGGCTCCGGAACAGAAAGACTTGTTCTTCAACATCTCAGTTGGAACATAATTGAGTAAGGTCAGCAACAGTTCCTGACTTTGTTGTGATGTAAAATCTGCCAAGATGAATGAAGGTTTAGTTGACAATAGGTTTTCGTACACCTCTGCCGCCCTATTCTCACCTATATCAGACAATTGCGTAGTAGCCACCTTTGCATCTTCAACAAATGCACGCGGCGCTGAATAGCTTTCGTAGTTTTCTGTAAGCGGTACCTCAAAGAGGTAAAGCAGGTTACAGAAGTCTGTTATCTTAGATAAATCATCCTTCTGTATGAGTAAACTATGAGTCCAGACACAACCAGGACGGCGCATTTCATCAGCATACCAGGTTTTGGCCACAACGTAATAAGGACTCTCATCCAGAGGATAGGCTGTGATATAGTCCCGTTCGTTGTTAATCCCCACGTACTCAGACCAATCACTAAGTGTAGCTATCTTGTCCATATCATGTGTAGAGGGCAAGACAATACTACCTTGGATATAATTATGTCCTAGTTTGTATCCGTGAAGCATCTGGTGTAACGTTATCATAGCCTTTTAATCTTCAAGCAGCCAAGCAAGCGGTTTAGTTATATCGTAATCCTTGTTTGTGCCAGAGGAGATGTAGGCACGTTTCCCTTCGTCAGTGAGTTCACTTACCTTATCCTCCGTCAGTTCGCCTCGTTGTTCATAATTCAACCCCTGAGCACTGACTCCGAAGTATTTAACATTTGAAAAATGATACTTTACGTAAGTATAGAAAAAAAGATGGTCTTGCTCTATCCATTTTTGAACAGTGGTATTCTTGGTCATCTTCAAATCCCACTTGGATACACAAAAAACGATCTTAATATTTCCTTTCACCTCATGAATATACTTCAAAAGTTCTATGTTTTGTATCCAAGGTTCTATCTCATCAACATTAAACGAGGGAGAAGGTTTCCTTTCTGAATCCTCCCTTGGTTCCACGCCTAACTCCTCATTGAATTTCTTTTCACTATCGGGTGGCAGAAAAAACAGAATCCTATCGCTTTCATTCAACCACTTCTCTATTTCGGATGGTACTTCATTTTGAAGTATAAGCTTGTAACGTTCACCCTTGAAATCAGGTATAGCAAGTTTTATAATTGAACCCGTATCCTTGTGCTTCAGGCTAAACTCCAGTTCTGTTTCGATATTAGAACTACGATTCACAGGCTCTTGATCTAGCCAATTATTGCCTATAGAATCTAGATACTGTGTATTGTCCGGGCGCTTGTTAAACGTGAGCAGATGGCCGGAAGTGCCAGCCCTTTCAATCACCCAGAAAGCAGCCATATAGGATGATTTTCCTGTATCTTGAAGACCTACAACGAGGCATTTCTTTACTTGGCTCATCTTATTCAGTTTTTGATAGGTTTTGTATCCAATTGTATGATGCAGGCAGGGACTTATGCTTTTTCTTGCAAAGCAACTCTGTAAACAATTTGATTAACTGTTCATCCTCATCACCCACCTGAATACCAAGAGAACTAATCTCAAATATGTGATCATCAGGTATGGTAACACACTCTTTAACGATATCTATTATTGCTTTCTTTCGTCTTTCAAAAGCTTTGACGAACTCTTTTTTCTTCTCATCATCAATCTCTCCGTTTTCTGTTTTTGCAGCTTCAATAGCCGCAGGTTCCACTATATCGGTCTTATTGAGAGCAACATATACCTCTGCGTCTGCTGGAAACATATTACTCTCCTTAAAGCGAGCCAGTAATGACTGGAAGTTTTCCTTATAAGAATTGTAGGATTTAGCCTTAAGCAGAGGTTCTATATCTGCAAATATAACCAGTTTATCAGCATACTTAACGGCAGTCTGCTGAACAACAACAGACTTATCAGAGATAGCATCAAGGTAAATTTCGCCAGATAAATCAGAGATTACAAACATGTGCTGATTGTCACCATGCACATCACCCAATACAGCGTTGAGAATACTACCAGCTTTACGCTGGGTTCTTTGTATCACGGACTGACCGTCCTCGGACAGAAAACGTTGGTGAACTCGGCGTTCAAACCCAGTGAGCGTATCTGAATCAATGAAGGTCGTCTTCAGCAAACCGGGTCTCCTGCGAAGAATGGCGAAAAGGCTACCTACAAACGTGGTCTTACCACATTCACTGATTCCAAACAGGGTAATCAGTGTAGGGCGAGAATCCGAAGCAAGATTGTTAACATCCGCGTCTTTAAGGGCATCGTAACGGAAAGAGCCCTCGGTATATTCCTGTTCCTGTACATCTGGCTGAGTAGACTTAGTGGTATCCTCACCAGTGCCATCCAGTTTCAAACCTACAACTTCGTTACTCATATTTCATAGACTTTAAGCGTTCATATAGCTGCTCATAGAAAATCGCAATAGCAAAATTCAAAGGACTGATACGATTCGAGCCCAATTCAACGTAATCGGCAGCATAAAGATAGCGACGAAAAACAGAAATGCTTTCTATGTCGTCATTGACAGTGGCATCATTTCCCCTAATCCTCGATTTAATATTGCTAAGACTTATTGCAGGACCTTTTAACTCCAAACTCTTAAGAGTCTTGACCGGGCTCTCAGCTGTAAAAAGCCAATCTTGTTCAGCTATTTCTTTAGCCACCTGATAAGCAAAGACATAAATGTCTTGGTTATCTGAGGGCTTTCGTCCTGTAAATGTCTTCTTAAACTGTTCGCGATTATAAAACTTAGCCAGCGCCTGCAAATCGCCATAGTTTTCTTCGACATCAAAACCAGTTTCACCCCAAGTTAATTTGTCAAACATTTCAGATGATACCAAATCACTGCCACACAAAGAAGGAATGATGGTATTGTCTGCCCAATAATCCTCCACTGCCGTGAAACAAGCGGGATTAATTGTCTTGCTGATAATGCCATCGGCATCATCAGTCTTAGCCTTCATTGCATTACGAAGAGCAAGGGGGAATACCACATTGTCATCTTCATCGCTATCATTATCAAGAGCCTCGCCCACAACATATCCAGCCAAAGCACGATATACCCTGTTGGGGAATTTACGTTCTACCTGCGTGGTTATGCTTTGTATCAAGTCAGAAGCAGGTATGTCTAAACAAAGATGAAGGACACAGTCCTCGAACTGTCCTATTTCTATAGTCTCAACATACTTTGAGCAAGCATCCGTCAATACGTCCACAACGCTCTGTTCGTATGGAAAGACCAATACCTCTGTGAGGATATCTTTTAAATCTCGTACCATATCAATCACCATATTTAGTTAAAGCGGCTCCCAACTGTTCAAGTAGTTCTTTTCTGACAGCTATAGTTTTGAAATAAACCATTGCATTCACATAATCTTCCTTATCATCATCGTATGCTGTAGGGTTTATTTCACTAATCACCTCCTTAATATGCTCAGAACTATACAAACGATATCTAAGCGCATATACTTCTTCAGAATTTTCTACTGCCGTTTTCATCTTAGCAACTTCCTTCTTTTGGTTCACTGTTCTGCTAGATTTCTTTTTCAATGCTACTCTGCGTTGGTATGAGAATTTATCGTTTTCAACAAATTCTTCACCATTCCAGCTGTAACAGTTCACTTTCACCTTTAATACACCTTTGACAACATCTATTTCCAAGATGTTGTATATAGGAGGATAGAGTTCCGGATCTCCTTCCTGTCCTGGTTGTAACGATCCTACCTGCAAGCGAATTGCACTTTTCCCCTCAACGTCCTGCGAAATGGACTGTGTATGCACATGACCATAAATCTGGAACTTGAACTTTCGGTCAAACTCTGTACGCAGGGCTTCCTCATTTTCAAACCATGCGTGTGGATGGTGCATCATAGAGATATTCACCGTAGTACCTGGAGTGTCTGGATTATATGCAGACTTAGGAATGAATAATTTGTGTTCACCCTCCTTCATGTCACGAGGGTCATTTACATCATCTTTGTCACAAAGCAAAGCGGAATTGAGACAATGTAACTTAATGATGTAGTTATCCAGAACGCCAAGTTCCACTTCCTTGCGGAAACTCTTAAACTCAAAGTTTGGGGCATTCAAGAATATCGCTTCTGCGATTCCATCTAAAGAAGAGTGTGCATTTGCAAACTTGTGGAAAGCGCTGAAAGGCGAGTAAATCGTCTTTAGTATTTCCAACTCATTATGCTTGGCTTCATAGATAAAACTCTCCGCTTGGTTTTTGTCCAATAATGATGAGCGCCAACCTAAGCGTGCCGTCTTATTTATATTCCTATTAATGTCATGGTTGCCTGGTACCACATAGACTTGAGTTTTCTTTTCATCGCAGCCAAGGCGTTCAAACACATCATGTAGAAATTTTTCTGCTTTAACATACTCTTCCGCCAAGCCTTTATTGGCAATGTCACCACAGATTAAAATCTGGTTCACGCCACCAGAATCACGCACCTCATCCATCGCCTCAACAAAAGCGGTCTCTAGGGAACGATAATCGTTCTCATCGTCCTCGCAATGAATAAAATGTATGTCTGATAAAAGTAGTATTCTCAGCATAAGCTATTGATGAAGTTTATTATTGACTGCAACATAACAAATTACAATCTATTATGCTTTGCATTAGCTTCTCTTTACGCATCTTACCAATCAGAAAAATCAGAACTCAACCCCATTAGTCGCTCCAGTTTCCATCAGATAGATAAGGGTCGCTAAACCTTTTCCTGTAAGATTACGATAAGTAAGTGTATATATTAGGTGACGATAAAATGGTTTCCTTAACTTTTTCAATACTACAGGATCTAGAAACATAAAGCCCGCATATAAAGCAAATGCTTCATTAATCGTCAATATAGTAGTATCAACCTTAGCTTCTGGCAGTATTTGAATCGGATGAAACCTTGTTACCCACAACATGGTGTAGGCTGCTTGTTTATGTCTATCGGCATATTCTGACCCTGCGTAGGCTTTGTATTTAAATATATCATCAAAATATGCATTTACTGCACAATGAAGCAACTCTTTTGAAAGATATAAACTATTCCTATATTTTTCGTCAAGACCTATAAGAAACTGCTCCTCATAGAGCTTTACTAATGTTTCGTAACGCTTTTGTATATCTGCTTGACTTGGTTTAATCAGTTCTTCATTCTCTACCATAAGGTCTATTCGTTAACAAGAGAGAAAAATGATGTATTATTGCGTATCGTCTGAGCACGATTCAAGTAAACACTTTCATCTTCAAAGTGTTCTCCCATGTTACTCTGACGTTCATGCTCCAACCAATAAGTAGATTTCAAAATCTGATTGTATTCAGATTTTGTGGCATCTCCCTGATCAATTCTATTGACTGAGCTATGCTGTCTTTTAAATGCAAGCATATCTTTGGTCATCTTAATTACCATATAGATAATCACCAAACTGGAAATGAAAGCTAGAACGTTAATAATGTCGAAATTCATAATAAACCGTTGTTACTTTTGTACTTGAGTAGATTGAACTTAGCATAAAATGCAGAGAGGGCAGTCAAAATCCAGATAACTGCAAATTGTAATGCATGACTAGATACATACTGTGAATCCTTTGTTTGGATAAGCAGGAATACATATAAGGTCATAATGACAAGCAGCATATTGAATGCACCCTGAACAGGCCCCATTCCACTCATTTTTAGATTTGGATAATCTTCAAGTAGACTAAATATTAATGAAAGAGCAGAAAAGACATAGAAACCATTTTTCACCAAATCAAGGAAAACCTCCACAAATGGAAAAGAGCCGTCCTTAAACCATGATATTGTGCACAAGAATAGAACTGGTGCAAGAATAGGTAGTAAGGTGTTAGCGATGAACCATCTAAATAGTTTTCTTATCATACAGAGTAGCTTAAAGTTGCGCAAAATTAATAATAATATTTGAAAAAACCAAATATTTTCTCTTTTTTCGTTATATTTTTGTACAAAACGTTAATAATGTACCTCTTTTTGTACACATTCATTTCTCCGCAAAATATTAGGAGGAGTCCTTATGCAGGATGTTTCCCGATTTTTGAGATTCTAGTGAATTCCTGATTTTAACACTTCATAGTCCGATATAGCAGGGCAAAAGTTTTTTCTCCACGATTGAACTACTCGAAGTCATATTCTTTGTCTGGTTTGTATCTATATAAGCCAAAATTCAATCTAAATGCAATACTGCAACACTCCATTAAAACCGTAAACTGTTGGATTAACGTTCACGTTCACGTTGACGTTCACGTTAAATAGGTATTCTCGTTTAAATTGTGTTCACGTTCACGTTGACGTTCACGTTAACTTATGTTTTAACGTCGTATTGATGCGATTAGACCTGTCAGTTGTTTTTGAATGCTAGTAAGGCTACTCATCAATTCGTCATATTGATTTTCTGCAATATACTTCAAGTTCCTTGATATAAGGAGTTGAGTTTCTACCTCATTGGCAGAACCCAATGATTGGTCAAGGAAATGGGCAAAGTCTGCATCTGTAGGACGACCAGCACCCTCTGCAATGTTGCTACTGATGCTCACCACAGCTCGTTGAAGCTGATCACACAGTCCTTTCTTTTCGAACCAAGGTAACTTAGCAGTCACTTCGTATACCAACGTAGCGAAATCTACAGCATCTTGCCACACCTTATAATTATGAAAATTCCTCGCTGTCTGAGTACTCATCTTTATTATCTATTTCTCTTCAAGTTATCGTTCACGTTGACGTTCACGTTATCGCCTAAAACCTGTTCACGTTGACGTTGACGTTCACGTTAAAAAATTGTTCACGTTGACGTTCACGTTCCCGTTATCGTTCTTTCATCACGTTCCAGACAAACAGCGGATTCCCTATCACGTATCGCCGCCACATCCTCTTCGGTTCCTTGAGCAGTCTGTACAGCCATTCCAGCCCATGCCGCTGCCACCACAGCGGCGCCCGCTTCGCCGTCCCTGCATAGAAGTCGAACACCGCCCCGATGGTCCCCACATGACAGTTGATGTCCAGCTCCTGCCAGTGCTGCCACGTCCACTTCTCCTGTTTCGGAGCCGTCATACCAATCCATAGCAAGTCAGGTTGTGCCTCGTTGATAGCACGGATTATCTCCCGGTTCTCCTCCTCCGAGAACTCCGCCTTATACGGTGGTGAATACGTCACCACCTCTAAGTTCGGATAGTCCACCGCTGCCCGCTGCCGTATCAGTCCCAGCACCCTCTCCGAGCTTCCCATGAACATCACCTTCTTACATCTTACATCTTCCTTCTTACATCTTCCTTCAAGTCTTTCCATCTCGAAAGAAAACAAATCCCACCCCGCTATTCGCTCCTTCGGTTGACTCTTCGCCTTCAGCCATTTACACGCCTTCACGATCGCCACCCCGTCCGGTATCAAATACTTCCTACAGTTCCCGTTCACGTTATCGTTGACGTTATCGTTGACGTTATCGTTGACGTTGACGTTCCCGTTCAGATACGAAGTATCCAACGCAGTTGAGAACGCCTCGTCCTTCTGCGCCGTATTATACGAGTGTGCATTAATGGTGTTGATCAACACTTTCCCTTCGGGAATGAGTGATAACTCCTTTTTGGAGCACACCAATTTTATATCACTGAGTCTGAGCATATATTTCATTTAGTCTTTTTACGTACTTTTCGGGTTGCAGACGCGTTACAATCGTTTGTCGCGCAGCTTTTGACAATTCCATCATCAACTTCTTGTCCGCAACCAGTCTTTCCAAGGCATTCACGATAGATGCAGCATCCTTGACTCCAATCATCAGTCCGTTCACGCCGTCCTTCACATACTCCCCGATACTCCCTACATCCGTCACCACGGGCACCATACCGTATGCCATCGTCTCTAACAACGAAATAGGAAGACCTTCATACAAGGAAGGCAATACGAATATCTGGCATCGTCTTAACAGTTCCGCCTTTCTGTTGCCCGACACCACCCCCTCATAGACGAAGTGGTCCCCTAACAACTCCTGGAACCGCCCGATGTACCCATTCTTTCCCTGTTCAATACCAGCAAAGTGAAGCGTCACGTCCTGTCCCTTCACTTTCAGCATCCTCATCGCCTCCAACAGATAATCCATCCCCTTATTCGGTTCAATCCTCCCCAAATAAAGAATATGTATCCCGTCCTCGTTGACGTTCTCGTTGACGTTCTCGTTCTGTAAACCGTAAACGGTAAACTGTAAACTTTCATCCGGCACTTCCACGCAATTCGGCAACACCGTCACATTCTTAGTCCCGTACTGTCGCTGTATTTCTTCTCGCTCCTTTTCACTTAATACGATAAAAGGGTTGTCCCAACTGAACACCCTATCTAAAATCCACTTAATAAAGAACGGCTTCCGTTCCTTAAACAGATACAATCCCCCATGAATATGTATCACCATCGGAATCCCTTTCCGACGTGCCGCCCTCATAAAGAAGTAGTCCCGCACTATCGACGGCGTATCCAACGGATAATTATAATGTATTATAACCTTCCCGTTCTGTAAACTGTCAACTGTAAACTGTAAACCATCCCCGTTCTCGTTGACGTTCCCGTTATCGTTCTTATTCTGTAAACTGTAAACAGTAAACCGTAAACTATCCTTCCACTTCCTATAATTCCTCCATATCCTCAGCACCCGGTTCAACGCACCACTCTCCCCATCACTCCGTCCTTGCAGGAAATGCTCATACTCACACTCCCTGTTATGTGCAATAATGAAGTTCGTCACAGCCGACACCCCACTCACATTCGTTGTAGTGTCCAACGACGGAGCCACAATCACCACCCTATACATTTAGTTTACTGTTTACTGTTCCCGTTGACGTTATCGTTCACGTTAAATAATTGTTCACGTTGACGTTGACGTTCACGTTATCCTTCCCGCAACTTCCTTTCATGCTCTTTAATCTGTTCCTCCGTAAACCGCATTTTTAACAGTTTCGCGGGAACGCCACCTATTATGGAATAGGGCGGAAACGACTTCGTGACTACTGCCCCAGATGCTACTATGCTATCATGTCCAAGGGTAACACCTTTTAATATAGTAACGTTTGATCCGCACCATACTCCGTCCTCTATCACAACAGGTTGGTCATTCTCGGGTAGTTTCTCTTCCTCTGTTACTTCCATCAGATGTTTCCCTATAATATCAGTTCTATGGTCCCCTGTCATAATTGTTGGATTGGGACCAAGTCCAACTTTACGCCCAATTATTAATGGTGCATTGGTACAATATATAGTACATCCTCTTGATATCACAGCTCCGTCGCCTATAGAAAGATTCCATATTCCTTTTACGACAGTAGATAAAGGATGAAAATTCACCCCTTTCCCACAATGTTTCATGCATCGCTTCCAAATTGCGAACATTAAACGATCACAGATAAATTCCGGTAGCAGAGTTATTTTATATAAAATACTATACATAACTATTCGACATTAAAGTTGATTATTCTATTTCATCATTATCTTCGTTTTCTTCTTCGTTTTCGTTACGATTTGCGTTCAAGCACAATCCTATCAGCATACAATATCCCATACCCTTTCCCGATAGCCAGGAGGTATCTGCCGTCTGCTCTATAGCCAAGCAAAAAAAGGTAATCATCACTATGCGATAATATTTCATGTCCTCAATCTCATTAAATGCCGTCAGTCGCCGTTTCCAGAAAATGTAGAACAGAATTACGCCCACAATGCCATACTGCGACAATGTCGGATAGAAGGCATCGGCAAGGAAAAAATGACCATTTGGTTGCAGTCCCCAAATATGGTTCAGATGATATTGATAATACAATGGCGAGTAATGCTCAGCCGCCCCCCACGAGGCGAAGGTTCCCATGCCTGGCCCTAACGGGAAATAGTCCCATAATATTTGCAACGAAGTCTTATAGGTCATCGGTCGTGCCAATGCTTCGTTGCTCCACCCCGACACGTAATAAGTATCAAACTTAGTCCATGTCACTACTAACACGACTGCCATGATCAATGACACTACCGCTACTGTCTTGCCAGACTTAAAGTTCAACCGCTTTTTGATGAAGAATATCAAAGCTATAAAGCACACCACCTCACCCATGAATTTAAACTTCGGTGCCAACATACCCGTCAGTACAATAGCCAATGCTATCAGTTTATTTTTCTCGGTATCTTCCGTAAACAGATAGTAAGACATACCTGTACAAATGGCAATTTGACCTAAAACCGCGAACTCTGCCTCTACACCGTTCTGTGTAGTCTCTGGGTGGTAATATATCCACGATGCCAAGGTGATACCCATCGCCCACAGCATCCATTTCTTCTGCTTATCAGTAAATTGCGGATTCAGTATCCATGTACAAAAGATGATGGAATACGGTCGAATCTGTTGCACAAATTCTATCCACACACCTCCAGGTACGTTCACCTGTCTGATAAGCGAGTATACTACGTAAAAACCTAAAATCCCTAAGAATACAAAATACTCCCGCCAAGGCTCTGGATTGGTATCCGGATGCCTTTTCTGCATAAATGTATAGACGATGAGGATGGCCGTCATCACCTCGTCCACGCTTTTGAATCCCGGCAGATCGTTATAGGCAATACATGTCGGGAAATAGATAATCCAATATATAGTAAAAAACTTCGCTATCGAGTTCATTTGGAGATATTGTATTCTTTAGGTGCTTTCTTTTTTATGTTCATCCAATCTCTAACTATTTTATGGTAAACATAAAGCATCCACTGAGGCATTCGTTTTTTTAACCAATACAATACAGTATTATGACCTAACCATGAACCTGAAAAATGATGAATTGTTGCTGTATTGATAGTCATCTCCAACTTCCCTGACAATATATTGATTGGACAAAAGTAATCTTTTGGATAAAAAGTCACATAATTTTGAAAGTCCTGAAATGTATTATTTCTTTTTAAGCCGTATGGCAACATCAAACTAGTAATAGTCTCAACATTTGACACTAATTCTAATGTTCCATCCTTATTTACAAAATGTTTGTCAATATAATAATCGAGATTGTCTTTTGCCCATTTACCATGTTTTACACTAGCCATAATCCCTGTTGGTACATCGTGGTCATTTTCAAAGCCAGAAAATGCTGTATGATGAAGGAACTCATCCAAAGGTCTAACCACTTCAACATCAGTATCCATATAAATACCGCCTTCTGTGTATAACGCATATAGCCTAACTACATCCGTAACAAAAGCAAATTTACGGTTATCATACGCTTCTCGTGTATAGGGATACATGTCTATATCGAAGTTCTCCTCATTCCAAAGTTTCAGTTGATAATCAGGAAGATATTTTTTCCATGAATCAATACATTTTAATGCTAATTCTGGCATTTCACCTCTACCAAACCAACAATAGTGAATAATTTTGGGTATCATAATGTGTTCTTTAAAAATTCAACAATACGTTTACATGCTTTACCATCTCCATAGGGATTTTCGGCTTTAGACATTTCTAAGTATTTCTTATCATTTATCAAAAGTTCTGTAACACTATTTACGATTAAATCATAATTGGTTCCAACCAATTTAACAGTACCAGACTCAACTGCTTCCGGTCTCTCTGTTGTGTCTCTCATAACCAGCACTGGTTTCCCTAATCCAGGTGCCTCTTCTTGAATCCCGCCACTATCTGTTAAAACGATATTACTTTTCATCATCATATAGACAAATTCCAGATACTGCAAAGGTTCTGTAAAAAAGAAATTGTCATACATTGATAAATCATCTCCAAATATTTGATGTATTGGTTTGCGAACATTCGGATTGAGATGCATTGGATATACAAAATCTACATCAGGGAAAGACAAAGAAAGATCTTTCATTGCTGTCAACATCTGGATGAAACCTTCACCAAAATTTTCTCTTCTATGACCAGTAATCAGAACCACTTTCTTTCCCTTTTTTAGCCTACTTACATCATATCCAGCATGTTTTAGCGAGTCTTCAACGATTTCTCTGGACATCACATCCTTATTCAGTTTTTCCACTATTAAGTGGAGAGCATCTATTACAGTATTACCAGTAACAATAGTTGTTCCAAATACTTTTTCATTCTGAAGGTTCCTTTCCGAAAGAGTTGTGGGAGAGAAATGATATGTTGCAATGCGTCCTGTTATCTGGCGGTTTATTTCCTCAGGCCAAGGGCTGTAAATATTGTATGTCCTCAGACCAGCTTCAACGTGACCAACAGGTATCTGCTTATAAAATGCCGCCAATGCTGCAGCACTACTCGTTGTTGTATCGCCGTGTACCAAAACAATATCAGGACTTTCCTTTGATAATACATCTCGCATTCCTATTAATACACGTGAAGTAATATCATACAAGTCCTGGCCTTGCTTCATAATATTTAAATCATAATCAGGGTGAATTTCAAAAATGCTAAGAACTTGATCTAACATTTCCCGATGTTGACCTGTAACACAGACTTTCGTATTGAAAAAATCTGCATGACTTTTGAATTCCTTCACTAAAGGAGCCATTTTAATAGCTTCTGGCCTTGTTCCAAAAATGATTAATACTTTTTTCATGAATTTATATATCTGCTTTTTATCAATAGTCTTTCGACTCTAAGAAAGACATCACCTCTTTCATACGTAGCGTCCAATCACCGAGTCGAAGTGCTGTTTCCCTGTTTTTATCCACAAGTTTCTGATAGTCCTCAATATGCTCCAGTATCTCAAATATTTGCTCTTTGACGTGGTCTCTGTCCAATTCAATAATAGGGTTATACCCTATCAAGTCAACCAGTTCTTTCGGTGCATGCCCTACCATCACCATTCGTGACAGCATATTCTCCCAATACCGTTGCGTCAGTGTCTCAATATCGCCGGCAATTTCAGGCTGTGTCACACTTCGTGGTAGCGCAATAGTAATCTTTGCATCCCCCATCGCCTCATACAACTGCTCATTGGTATATATAAACTTCCCATCCACCTTCGTACAAACATAACGAATCCCTCTTCCCCCTTTTTCGTTTTGGTTTTCGTTATCATACCTCCGGTTCCCGTCTCTCCGTATATCCGTATCTCCGTAGTTCCGTAATTCCGTAGTTCCGTAATTCCGTAGTTCCGTAATTCCATTAACGTTCCCGTTTCTCCCGAACTCCAAGACATCAATACTGCGATCCTTGAGCGGTTTCCCCTCATGATAGTTGGAGGTATCCACCGCTTCTGGACAATACATGATATTCATTTTCGGGAACCTTTTCCGTATTCTATCCGCTGTCTGCGAGGATGTAAAAATAGCCGTTTTCACCTCATGTTTATCAAGCCATCTACACATCTTTTCGAAATAGCATGGCCAGCAATCCCAAACAAATGGAATGATTTCATATCGGGCATAATCTGGGAATGTGTCAAAAGTTATAGAAACCGGCTCTACAAACCGAAGGCGCGCCTCTTTCTTGTTCTTCCAAAGTGTAGGCAATTCCCACCGGAATGCCAACCCATGGAATAACCTCCAAGGATATTGCGCCTTTGCTATTCCCCTATTAAAGTTATCGTTAACGTTGACGTTCCCGTTCATAATTCTCACCCACGCCTCATACGGTGCAGTCTTGAAGTTAAGATGCCCTGAATGAATATATGGTGCTACCGCCTTAACAGTCATTTTAAGAAATATCTTTATGAGAAGTTAATGTGTTGTTTATAATCCAAACAAGATAGGAACATGCTGAGAAATCCACTTGGACAAATAATAACACATGATGCATACTATAACATAACAACCCAAAAGAACAGCTATCCAAGATATTGAACCAAATTCCATGATTCTATTAGCAATAACAACACATGTATGGAGCATCAAAGGGTGCAACACAAGAATTCCTAATGATTGTGTGCCAAATTTGGACAGCCATTTTTGTTGTTCTAACTTTTTACTTATAAATAATAATGTAGCAAAGGAGCATATTGTCATTGCATAGAAAATTGGATAATAAAGAATCGAGTGTGATGCGTAGGGAACAAAGACACTTGGGAAAAAAGGCATTAGCATTAATAAAATGCAAACAACACCTATAAAAGCCAGCCATTTCACTTTCTCCCACTGTTTGTTAATATGTGGATAACATATTTTCCCTAAATAGTAAAACGGAATTGCCGCAACACCTTCATCTAACAACAAAGGCAAATCATATCTTGATATTGCCCCCCCCAGCAGGATTAATAGTGACATAATAATATAGGAGGGTAACTTTGTTTTTCCGATAAGCCATGTCCCACATTTGGCATAAAAAAGAGCAAACAAGAACCAAACAACACTGCCACCAATTAATGGCATTTGCCATGAGAAATCGATGGGTATTGTACGGTCTTTAAGATAGTGCAAAAAGGAAATATACAAAAAACTAATTAACACCCAAATAATACCAACAATGAAGAGTCTTTTAAAAGCCTTAGGTAACCAAACGCTCAAAGGTTTCTCTGTATTATCATAAAAGCCAGAAAGGAAAAAGAAAAAGGGAACGGCAATAATCGGATAAGGTGCACATATCACTTCAAATACTTCAGAGTGAATACGTACGACTAAAAGCATTGCAATGCCTTTCGCTACATCAACATATAAATCTCTTTGTTTAATCATAACGCAGGTATTTTCAATTAAAACCATGCCCCAATAATAGCCAAGCCAATTTCTTTGATCTGCTAATTACACTCGTAATAGAGTAAAATAACAGTAATAGTGCCGCAGATATTAATGGCATTATCAAAATCACGACATATAGAGGAAAAGAATTAAAACTTACGTATCTTGGAATAATCACTGCAAATATGATTACATCAAGGATGTAGATTCCCAAAGTTGCCCCTCCCAGTTTGGCTCCAAACGTTATAACAGAAGTAGGAGGACAATGTTCAAATACTGACTTGAAAATGGCATAAAAACTCAGTGAACCAGAGACGCCCAAAATGAGTTTGAGTGCATAAGGTGCCTCATCCATCGTATATAGTTTATAAGACAGGAATACCAGGAAAAACATGAAAGGAATATACCAGAAAGATGATAGCCATTCCTTCATGGGTCCATTCTTCCGCAAGCAGATGCCCAACAGAAAACTGGGGAACATGGTGCTCAAGAAAAACCTGCCCTGCAGAGCGCATAACACCCATACCACAACAATTGCAATGATTTTGTAGCGTCCAGTACGCCAGCATAGCCACGTTAGTGTATAACAAATAAAACAACTCTTCAAGAACCAGAAGTTATCTATCAATCCCAACCATCCCGTGAATAGCGACTTCAATTCTAAATGGAATCTTCCTTCTATCAACCCACTTGTTATCACCAACCAGCAGATGACACCCCATGACAAACATGGCAAAAGCAACTGTCTGAACTTCTTCGTGAAGAAGTCTCTGGCGCTAAGTTCCAGAGATGACACTGCAAAATAGCCCGATAACATCATGAATAACGGCATGTGAAATGCATAGATGGTCTGAAATATATATGACTTCTCATAATCTGGCTGAAAGTGCTGAATAGCATGCCCCCATAATACCAGATAGATGGTAAACAATTTCAGAATGTCGATATATAGAATACGTTTCATTTATTATTAAGAGTTTACCGTTGTTATGCGTTTTGAGTGTTGAGTTATGAGTGTTGAGTTATTTGTATAAATTATCCGAGTAGGATAATGAGGAATTGTTAGTTTACTGTTATGAGTTGTGGTATGACCCTGAATACGACAACAAGCCTTAGAGTAACATCTATTCTTCATAAACTTTTTCCCCTTCCCCAACAATTTCTAACGTTTGACGACATTGAATGATGCAAATTCTTCAAAGCTTCCGTTATCAACATAGTTACATATTATCTCCCATCCCTGACGGTATCGTTGGATGGGTGGATAATCAATACCAACATATACATCTGTGTATCTTGCCCAACTATTACGTTTCAGGCTTACAATTAATCGTTTAAAGTGTTCAAAACGACATAGTGTTGGAATGATGATTGGTGCGTATTTCATATTTATAGGGTAGCGATGAAAATAGATGAGATGTCAGTTTGATTAGATAATATTAACAATTCTACTCAACGTTGTAATCAAATCATAGCCATCCCACACCAGCGTAAAGTCCATAGACTTGCCCAACGGTACAAACCTATCTACGCCTTGTGGATGGTCTTTGTTCACAAACTTCACAATCTCTTCACGGGTCAAACCATAATACGTCACAGTCTGGCTCTTGATGGTTGCAATTGGAAGCAGGTCTGTAAGCGACTTGGCATCATACTCATAGAAGAAACCACTATTGAACCTGTAGTCCATGATGCCCGGATAGAGGCTATCCATCTGGATGCGCGTTAGCAGCGGTTGTTCAACCGTTACCTTACCCAATTTCATGTTGGCAGCGGCTTTATATAGGGCATTAATCTTACCAATGGTCTGGACTGGCGCAATATTGTAATGCTCTTGAGCGTATGCCACAACCTTATTCCAGAAGAGTTCCTTACCTTCAGCCTTCTTGTCACCCACCCACACGATGATACGAGGAGCAGTGCAGGCATTCTGATCAGAGAAATATGTATCGTTATAGAAATTCTGAACGACCTTGTCCTGATCTTCTGCAGCAAGGAACGCATCTGCATTCAACACAGAGAAAGAATAGCGGTCTGCAAAGTTCACCTCGTTGGCACGGGGCTGCAGCGGACTCTGACGGATTTCTGCTATGGTAGCATCACCACCCCAAACCACACGGCTCTGACACATGCCTGAGAACAGGTTGGTAATATCCTTGATAGGTGGATACTTCACAAAGCAGATATACGGAGCCATATTCTTATGAGTAGTATTCAGCAACTCACGTACACAATCACTGATAATCTGCACCTGCGGGAAGTCCTTAGCCGGCAGGCGAACGATATTGGCATTACCAGCCAACAAACCTGCTGCAAAGCTGAAAGCGCAGTTCACAGGCACATTGCTCGGAGTGCTATGGAACACAATGCCACGGCCCAAACGGCGCTCAATATCGTGATAGTTCTCCTTCTCCTTCATCAAAGCAGCCTTGCGGCACCAGAAGCCAAAGGTCATCACATCAGAGTAAGCACGACCCTTTTTCATGACCAGTTTAGACAGGTCATTGAAGAAATTGATAACAGGCTCTGCAAACGGAGGCAATGCCGGAACCTTAGGCATATTCTCAATGGTCTTGTCATCGCCTATCACAAACTCCAGTCCTGAGAGTTTACCAAACTTGGCAGCATAGGTGTCAGAGCAACCACGAATCTCAGCATTCTTGATACGTCCGTGAATATGGAAATACTTGCCTTTACGTCCGCAAGGGCAGTCATCCTCGCCAAGTACAACACCTTCATCCTCAGTCAACAACACGTGACCTGGATAGCTCTTAGGTAGCACACTTACCACCTCAATAATACCTGTTTCACCATTCTTGGCAACACTGAAGTCCTTCGGGTTGCGAATAATAATGTCTGAGAAGTTTGAGGCATGCAAGTGACCACATTCACATTCAATATAGATGGTACCCGTCTGCTCCACCATACCGTAGTAGTCGTGAACATTCTCTACCTTGATACCACACACATCATTAAGGCATTGTTTGAACTGAGCCGTACTTACGGATTCAGCAACCAATTTCTTCCAGCCACCTCCGTGAATCAACACACCTTTGCTGAGGTCAGGTTTGTAACCACTCTCTTTCAGTTTCTTATAAAAATGCTGCCAAATCATAAAGGTAAAGCCAAAGAGGAAGATAGTCTCATCTTTGTGTTCCACCAAAAAGGCCTTCATACCATCAATGTCCAACTCCATGTTCTCATCCAGCGCATACATACGCTTGCTGCCAAACATACTGAAGCCCAGGATACCTGCACCACGGGCTGAGAACATATTGCGATCCTTTACCACATTACTGCTGTCCAGAATAATCATTGGGACACGCTTGTTGCCCAGCAGTGATGCCACAATCTTAGTTAGCGTTTTTGTTTGGTTGGCACTAGTCTCACGATCCAAATATATCTTGGAGGTCTTCTGACCAGTAGTACCAGAGGAGGTCATGGTCTTAATCACCTCATTCTCTGCCACACTACGAAGTGTCAAATCTTTGAACAGGCTCACCGGCAGATAAGGCAAATCCTCATAGTGCTGGATCTTGTTCAGGTCAACGCCTGTGCTGTCCAGCATTCTCTTATACCCCTCGCTATGCTCATAGTGGTACTTACTCAGGTTGAGCAGGCACTCATCCAACACAGCATGCTTGTCCTCTTTACCGAAGGAATAAGGAGCAATATTTAATAATTCTTCTAATGTCATATCTCAAATCATTTTTTGCATCGTTTGATAATCAAACTTACCCGATGGCAATATAGGTATTTCATTTATGACCTTTACCTCAAAAGCTCTGATATTGAGCCCCGTCTTATCAACAAGGTAAGACTTGATTTTTTCTTCAAGTCCTTTTTGCGTTACAAAGATGGTAATCTTATCATCCACACCCACACATGCACAACTGGTAGTTATGGCTTTCACCAGTTGTTCTGTAGCATCCAGGTTGCAGCGGTTGCCCCAAACTTTCACAAAACGCTTCATACGGCCTGTGATGTAAAAAAAACCATCACTATCAAATCGGGCTATGTCACCTGTATGGAGCACGCTATTATTCTCATCACCAGTTGCAAGATCAGCAATGCACTCAGCATAGCCCATACACACATTGGGGCCTTCATAGATTAGTTCACCATCCACATCTGGGGTAGTTATTTTCTGGTCATTCACGTCTCGAACAGACAATTTTCCTCCAGGGATAGCAATACCAATACTGGCGTATTTCTCCAAGCCCTTCTCGAAAGGCAAATAACTCATGCGTGGTGCGGCCTCTGTCTGACCATACATCACAATAAACTCCTTGCCTTTCTGTTGGGCATCCTCTAGATACTCTTTGGCGATATTTGCATTCAGCTTGCCTCCTGCCTGAATCATGGTTTTCAGTTCTGGCAATTCCATACGCATAAAGCGAAGTCTCCGGAGCATTTCGTAGGTATAAGGCACTCCAGCTATCGATGTCGCCTTACCCTCCTTCAAGAAAGTCAAGAACTCACGCTGAATCACCGCCTTATCCGTCAACAGCAGGGTTGCGCCCTTTATCAAATGACTATTTATCACAGACATACCAAAACTATAGTACATCGGAAGCGACGTAATGGCTCTCTCCGACGATGTTATCTTCAGATATTCAGCTATCGCCTCTGCATTACTCTTCAGGTTCCTCTCTGTCAGCTTCACCAGCTTTGGACTTCCTGTTGTTCCAGACGTGGTTAAACATAGTAGCACATCTGAATGAATCTCATAATCGGGCCTTCCACATTGTAGCATGGTATAATCCTCATACTCGCTAACTGGAATACCTGTACAAAATTCCACTACCCTCTTTGTTGGACACCACACATATTGTGGTTGGTAATGTTCGATAAGGTCATCTATGATGTCAACATCCTTACTCCCATCCAGCAACACCGTCGGCATATTGGCATTCATCAAGCCAACATACCCTACAAGACTACCAATTGTGTTCTCACACAAACAGAAGCACAACTTCCTTGGCTCCAACTCAGCCACAACCGAAGAAGATGCCTTCTCCAGTTCGGTATATGTCATTTTCAGCCCGTGTTCCGTCTCTACTGCAAAATTCTCTGCGTATTTCTTTAAATCAAAAAACATCGTTCCTATTTTGTCTTTGAATATTCACTATTTGTCCACTCACCCAAAGTGATTACATCTCCATGTCCTGGATATATTTCTGTATTGGGTTCATACTCCCTTTCTATCCGCTTCACGGATTCAGCCCACTCTTCTTTGCTACTACCTCTTCCATTAAAATATGGTTGATAAGGCATGATAGTATCTCCTGTGAATAATTTGCCACCTAATTCAATACACATCGATCCAGGACTGTGACCTGGCGTTAAATTAAAACTTATCTTGTTTCCATGCCAATATATAACTTCATTCTCCTTGTTTATTTGTATCTCTGCTGGAGCCACTTCATATCTGTAATCAGGGTCATCAATATACAAACGAAAGAATAAGTTTACCTCTTTCTTCATTTTCTGGTTACAGGCTTCAGAATAAATGAGTTTCACATTTGGATATGCATCACGTAATGTATTCACACCCCAACAGTGATCAGCATGTCCATGTGTCAAGATGATATAGTCTAACACCAGAGAATGGCCTTCTACAAATTCTATTTCCTTTTCAGAGTCCTTTGATGCTGGGTCAATTATAATGCAAGTTTTTGAATCCCAATCAACGATTATAAAGCAATTAGATTTAGCCAATTGGTTTTCTAACTGCACAATCTCCATTGTAATCCGAACGAATTATTTATTGATTCAGTTTAGCTTTTATTGAAGCAGCAATCCCTTCTGCATCCAATCCACATTCTTTGAGCATATTCTTATATGCCTGAGCATGCTGGAAGCCGTTAATACCCAATGCCATTGACTTAAAACCCTTCGAGGACGTCTTTGCTAAGGACTCCATTACAGCAGCATACAAACCGCCCTCTACAAAGCCTTCTTCTACAGTTACGACAAGCTTTGATTTCTCCGCATATTTCTTAACGGCATCATCATCAATTGGTTTAATCGTGTGGATATTAATAACTGAGCAGTTTATGCCTTCTTCAGCCAAAGCTTTCGCTGCTTTCAGCGAATAATTAACCATAGTTCCTGTCGCAAATATAGCGACATCATACCCTTCCATAAGAGGAACAGCTTTTCCAACCTTAAAGTCGTAAGGTGCTTTATAAACCATCGGGTTATTGCTCTCACCACAAAGACGAAGATAAACAGGACCTTCAAAATCCATCAGCGCTTCTACAGCATTGGCAACTTCATAACAATCTGCAGGTGCTACGATGGTAAGTCCTGGAATATTTCTCATCGTACAAATATCATCAAGACCATAATGTGTATTACCCTGATAATCCACCCCAATGCCTGATGCCAGTCCAGCAATTTTGATGTTATGATGCATATAACCTGCATGAAGCCTTACCTGCTCATAACTACGAGAAGCGACGAATGCTGCAAAGCTGGAGGCAAAAACATTATACCCTTCACTGGCCAAACCGGAAGCGATACCTATCATATTCTGTTCTGCTATGCCCACATTGATAATCCTATCGGGATGTTCTTCTGCAAAACGTTTTAACCCAGAAGAGCGGGCAAAATCAGCTGTCATAACAAGTACATTATCATATTTCAGTGCAAGTTCAGAAAGAACTGTTCCGTATGTAGCACGCTGGCCAAGCATCGACCAAGTTCTCATTTTCAGTTTATCTGCTTCCATTGTCTTAGTCTTTTAATTCATTAATTGCCTGATTATATTGCTCTTCGTTCATTGATGCGTGATGCCAAGAGTTATCTCCCTCCATAAAGCTTACGCCTTTTCCTTTAATGGTATTGCAAACATATACAGTAGGCTTGCCATTATTATGCTGCTCATTCTTAAGTGAAGCGTATAACTCCTCTACGTTATGGCCGTCAACATCACGTACATTCCACCCTGCAGCCTCAAACATTTTCACAAAATCTATATGCATCATATCCTGAGTATGACCGTCCTGCTGATACTTGTTATGGTCAATGAACAAGGTGAGGTTATCCAATTTATACTGTGCTGCTGAGAATACTGCTTCCCAGATGCTACCTTCGTTACACTCGCCATCTCCACAAAGCACATAGATCTGGTGCATTTCATTCTTACGCTTTGCAGCCATAGCTTTACCAACTGCATAGCCAAGACCCATTCCCAGACTACCACTTGAAGTTTCTATACCCATCTCCAAATCCTTCACAGGGTGTACGGGGAACCGTCCCCCTTCTTTTGCCATGAAATTCTCCATAAGGTACTCGTGGGAGCAATAGCCAGATAGGCTCAAAATTGAGTAGATTGCTGCATAAGCGTGTCCTTTACTAAGGATAAATCTATCACGTTCTTCCCATGTTGGCTCAGATACTTTATAACTCATTATTCCTCCATACAACACGGCAAGTATATCTGCACATGAAAGGGCCGGGCCTATATGTACGCCCTTTTTACCCGTATTGTAAGAAATCTCAATAATCTCCCTACGGAGGTGTCTCGCAAGGGTTTCAATTTCTTTAATTATTTGGTCCATAATATCAATATTTATTTAGAATTCCGTTATCTTTCAATACAAAAGGGTCTCCATGACCCGGTAGAACATACAAGTTCTCGTTCAGTCCTTTCAAATATGGTAATGTCATACGTCTAAACTCATCGGGGCGGCTTTCTTTAAATCTTTCCAATATAGGTGTATTCTGTATCAGCGTATCACCGGTAATCACAAACGTATCATCTACTACCAGACACCAACTGCCCGGACTATGACCAGGCGTTAGTGTCGCTTGGAATTTCATTCCCATCAATTCAAACTCACAAGGGGTATCATAAACGACATCTGCATGTAGAGTATAAGGCCGGTATTTTTTTTTGAACTCTTTATATCTGTTTCCTCCATCTTCTTTATCCTTGTTAGCTAATACAAAGGATACAAGTTTAGGTATGTTCCTCCTTTCTTCTGCTATTCGCTCGGCACAAGGTCTATTGCTAATGAGTGTCGTTTCAAAATTCTCCTGAAGCCAATATACGCCACTGGTGTGGTCATAGTGCTCATGTGTAAGTAGAATGTATATTTTTTTTATATGTTTAGTTTCAAAGAGGCTTGACAATTCCTCTTCCTCATTTGAGTCAATAATCAGTGCCTCCTCTCCTTTCATAATCACAAACATGTTTGAGTCTAAAGAACTACAGATACTACGATAGACAGTCAAACTTGTTCCGTCTTTCGACTTAATATGGAATTGATCCATTACAAATACTCAACTTTCCTATTTTGTTTAATCGCTGGGCACAAATATTTGAGATTTGTTTTGCCCATTGCAAATGTAATCAGAACTTCTTCATTTTTCTTCACGCCCAACCATTCACGAAGTTCCTCAACATTATTAATAGCAGTTTTCATGTCACCTCTATATGCTGTTCCTATTCCATATTTTTCTGCTTCAAGTTGCATCCTTTCAGATGCAATGGAGGCATCTATCGAACTGGCAGGCAGTCCAATAAAGGCAACTAAATACTCTGCATTCCAAAGAACTTCTTCTCGATTGGAGTCTAAATTCATGGTTGGTACATAGAGAGGGTTAATCGTTCCTGTTTTCTGCACCTCTTCTACTAGATAATCCAAAGCTCTATTATAGACTTTAGGCAACATCTCCTTAATGAGCAGCATTCTGGCAGACTTCCGATTTCTGTCTGTTGGAGCTGTTTGACCTGCCATCACTATTTTCTCTATAATTTCCGAGTCTATCTGAGAATTTTTCACATAATGACGCACAGTCCTTTTCTTTGCCATGAGCGTCAGGAGTTGGTCTTCCTCATCACATTCAAACAATGACTTACCACCTGATATGGCTCTTTGAGGACAAATAGCATTACAGTGACCACACTCCAAGCATCTTCCGCGCTCTTTGAATGAAGCTTTTTTGTGTCCGCTCTCATCTTCGGCCAATATCAAATACTGGTTGATACAGTCTTGGACACATTTCCCACATCCAATACATTTTGCTGCGTCTATCGTTCTTGTATTCATCTTATTCTGACCATTAGCGACGGTAGCACTTCAACAATCTCTATTTCCATGATGGGTTGTTCCTGTTCGTTCTTAAATGCTTTACAACTACCCTTTGCTATTCCTCTTTTAAAAGAATTAAGGATAGCCTCTAATCGTATAACATCACCAGGAGCTGCGCCTTCTTTCATTTTTAGCGGTCCTATTGAAGAAATGACAGGTATTTCGGTTAAATCCGCGGCTTTATTCAGGAAGATGGAGGAAAATGTCTGTGTCATACTCTCTACCAAAAGCGTTAATGGCAGCATCGGATTTCCAGGATAATGACACTGAAAGAACCATTCATCTTCTGTAAGATTCAATTCAGAAACAGCCTTATCCTCTCCTACTTCCAGAGTATCAAGGATCATAAATGGTTTCCTGTTAGGAATTGCATGATAGATTTCTTCTCCAATATATTTCATTCCCCAATATTTACAATTTTGAATCTATGACATTAGCCAAGCCAGAATACATTTAACATATTCTGACTTGGTCTAAAGTCCATCATTTAAAAAATTTACTTTCCTTCAGGGATATACTCTCTCATGATGTCAGGAAGAGCAATTGTGAGATCTGCTCCAAGAGCAAACTCGCCATTCATCTTAGCCTCTACATGGCCTTTTGCTACTCCGCGCTTAAAGCTCTTCAAGAAGCCCTCGATAACAATAGAGTCTCCAGGTACCATCTTCTGGCGCATACGAAGATTATCCACATTCAGGAATGCGGTTTTTTTACCTTTATGCTCAGGAATGGTGAGGAAGGTCATGATAAATGTCTGGGCCAAAATCTCCATCTGGATAAAACCAGGCACATTAGGCTCATCAGCAAAGTGTGCGGGGAAGAACCATTCATTGTAAGTGAAGTTCTTTCTGGCACGTACATACTCGCCAGGTATTACCTCTTCTACTTCATCAAGGAAGAACAAAGGGTAGCGATTCTGCTGATACTGCTGAATCTCATATGCATCAATATGATATATCGGCTCGTACTTTGTCTTTTCCATAACTCTTTTGTTTAATTGGTTCTACAGTTAAAAATCAACACCATACTTGGTCAGAATTTCCATACCCTTCTGGAAACTGTTGAAATCAACGATGTCGTCAGTCTCGAACTGGATGTCAAAAGCATCCTCCAGTTCACTGACAAGCCCCATGTGACCTACAGAATCCCACTGAGGTACATCTTGATACTTGAGGGCAGCAAGCTGCTCTTCCTTAACGTCCAGATTCTCGATAAACACGTTGTTGTACTTTTCTTTGTTTGTCATTTTCTAAATCTCCTTTAAATTAAATATATGTATTCTTACTTTTTAAACGGGTTCTCCGTTGGGTAATAATAATCTCTATACTTATTATAATCGATCTCTTGTACTGGAACTCCTATATACTTGAATATTTCCCAAAGATACTTACCATAGTGGTCGAACAGAATGGCTGCATGATGAGGATAATTCTTCTCTATCAAGACATGGCGATAGAATCGATCCATATCCTTGATGGCAAAGATACCTATACTACCAAATGAGCGGGTTGCTACAGGCAGAATCTCACCTTGTGCAATATAAGCCCTAATCTTCGTGTCTGCAGTACTCTGCAAGCGATAGATTGTGGTTTTTCCAGGAACAAGGTCACCCTCTATCGTGCCCTTAGTCACTTCTTGTGGCAGTGAACGTGCCATAATGCGCTGGTTGCACATCTTACAGCCAGTTATCTTACAAGAAGCTGTATTGCCGCAGTGAAAGCCCATAAAGAGGTCATCCTCTGTAAAGGTATCTGTTAGGAACTTCTTGCCCTTAATGCTCTCCTCGAACATATCATCAGGTACTGAATTATTGATATCAAGCAATGTCACGGCATCAAGCGTAACGCATGTACCAATATACTCAGATAAAGCACCATATATATCCACCTCACAAGAAACAGGAATACCTTGGGCTGTCAGACGACTATTCACATAACATGGCACAAATCCGAAACTTGTCTGGAAGGCTGGCCAACATTTCGTAGTCAGTGTAACATATTTACGGTCACCTTTATGCTGTCGAATCCAATCAAGTAGGGTTAACTCATATTGAGCTAATTTAGGCAGGATGTCTGGCATACAGTTGCCGATACCCAATTCAGCGGCCATTTCCTCAACCAATGCAGGTATTCTGGCATCACCATTATGTTTGCTATAGGTTTCAAACAAGTCAAGTTCTGAATTTTCCTCAATTTCCACTCCAAGGTCATAAATGGCCTGAATCGGAGCATTACATGCCAAGAAGTTATTCGGCCGTGGACCAAATGAAATAATCTTCAGATTCTGCAATCCGATAATTGCTCTTGCAATAGGTACAAAGTCATGAATCATGTCAGCACACTTCTCAGCTGTTCCAACAGGTTTCTCAGGAATATAGGCCTTTACTTTTCTCAGCTTCAAGGCATAACTGGCATTCAGCATACCACAATAAGCATCGCCACGACCATCAAAAAGGTCATTTTGTGTTTCTTCCGCTGCTGCACAGAACATCACAGGACCGTCAAACTTTTCAGCCAGCATGGTTTCTGCAATTTCAGGTCCAAAGTTACCCAAATAGATACAAAGAGCATTACATTCCTCTTTTTCTAAATTCTTCAATGCCCTCTTCATGTGAATTTCACTCTCCACAATACATACAGGACACTCATAAATATCGTCAAAGCCATACTTGGCAATGTATTTCTCTACAACAGCCTTGCGACGATTGACCGCAAGCGACTCAGGGAAACAGTTACGGCTCACCGCAACAATTCCAATTTTCAATTGTGGTACATTCTTCATAAAGTCGTTTATTTGTTAATCCATTTCAATTAATTCAGGAATGACCAGATTCTCGGTCTCGAAATATATTGTTCCCCATGAGAAACCCACACCAAAGGCACAACCAAGAATATTATTTTTGCCTTTTCTTAGTTGTTCTGCTCTTTCCGTGACCATTGTCAGCGGGATGCAACATGCTCCCGTGTTTCCAAAGTTGAACAAAGAGAAAGGTACTTTTTCTGGATCAAGTTTCTCCTTCTTGACGATTTTCTTGAGGAGATAATAACTTGCTTGATGGAAAACAACCATGTCTACATCTTCCTTATTTTTCCCAGAAAACTCAAGTACTGCTTCTATACTCTTGGGGGCTGTTCTTAAGCCAAAAGCAAATACCTCCATGCCATTCATGTGCAGATGAAGGTTAGAGCGTTTCACACCTTCTGCATCTGGACGCATTTCAAAACTCTCTAGTGTGACAGGATTTCTTCTTCCTCCGTCTGGAATAATTACATAATGATAATCCTCGCCTTTGGTCCCTGTCTCCACCCACATGGATGCGGTCTCATCATATTCCAACGCTGTAGCAGTACCAGCATCACCGATGATAGGCCATATTGTTCTGTCAGTAACTGCATTTTCTGATGAGCCCATATTGGCATTCAACACCAGTGCTCTTTTGACACACCCATTCTGCATGATAGATGCTGCTGTTGGAACACTATAGGTCCAAGCTGAACATCCCAATGTCATATCAAACGCCATAGTTGAATGAGACAGGCCTAATCGCCCCTGCAAAATACAAGCTGTATCGGGCTGTATATAATCTCTGGAAGGAGAGCAAAACATTAACAGACCTATGGATTCTTTTTCCCATCCAAGTTCTGCTATGAGTTTCTCTGCTGCATGATAGGCCAAATCCGATCCCGTCTGCCCTTTCTTCAATACTCTTCTCCGTTCAACCCCAATTGTCTCGATGATACGCTTAACATCATCATGCTCAAAATAGGGATAATCCTTGTTCTCTTCTATTGTAGAGGGTACACAAGAAGATACTCCTTTAATTCTAACGTTATTTATTCGTAGTAATGCCATTTTAGTATATATTCTAATGTTAACAAATTATTCTAATGTCAAACCTCCATCGACATTCAGATTGATTCCTGTTACCCAGCTTGATGCATCCGATAAAAGATAAATTGCTCCATTTGCAATATCCTCTGGGGTTCCAAAACGTTTCATCGGATATTTGGGGAGCTGTTTTTCAATCATTTGTTCTTTTGAGAACATATTATCTGACATTTCTAAAATTCTCGTAGGGGTTAAGCCTGGGCATAATGTGTTTAATCTCGTACCACGTGCTGCTAATTCAATTGCAGCAGACTTGACAAACCCATAAAGTGCCCCCTTGGTAGATGAATATGGTGCTTCTCCCACATTGCCCACAAAGATTCCACTTGTAGATGCTATCAGTACGATAGATGACTTCTTTTTAAGGACTTTTTTCTTCACCAAAAGTGATGTCATTGTAATGGGAGCTATCGCATTAATATTATACATTTCTTGCATCAAAGCTCTATCGATATTCTTAACAGCTCTTAAAGCTGGTATGCCTGCACTATGGACATAACCATCCAGTTCAGGACATTCCGCAACAACTTTTTCAATACCTTCTTGAGTCCCTAAATCCGCACAAACTAACTTGTGGCCATCACCTTCCATTTGAGAGAGTGTTTCTTTCAGCCGCTTTTCATTTCGGCCATTAAGAATGACCTTTGCCCCCATTTTCGAACACTGAATTGCGATGCCTTGTCCTATACCAGACGAAGCACCAGTCACCAGTATTGTTTTCCCTTCAAGAGAAAATGGATTAATCATTACTTAGTCAATGCTAAGTTATACAAGTCCTCTATGGTTTTACTACCACGAATATCTGCACCAGTGATTATTTTATCCATTTGGTCATCTACCATGGCTATAATCGAAAGTGCGATCAAAGAACTCCATTCGTCAAGTGTTTTAAACTCTGTATCGGCCTTGAACTCACTTACTTCTGTTTCGTCAAACTCGTCGGCAAACGCCTTGATAAATTCATCTAATGTCATAATTTTAAACGTTTAAAATGTTAATAACTATAGTACTTTTTTATTATTTATTCTTTAACTACTGAAAAATCTTGTATCTTTCCATCATAGGTTGGACAGTGCAGAAGAGAAGTAACCAATGAATCAGGCTTCATGCGGGCTACAATCTTTTGGAGGGTATCATCCGTACCACACTCATAGAACTCCTTAACCCCATCCTCGTCCATTCGATTAGTCAACTTAGTCCACTGTACTGGATAGGTCATCAACTTAATTTGATTATCCAAAATCTCATTTGCATTGGTATGTGGTTCACCATCTGCATCTTGATAAATGGGAATTTGAGAGTCTTTAAAATTGAGCTTCTTCAGTTCTGCTCCCAAGATTTCCCCTTCTTCAGCAGAATTGGGTGAATGCCCCACACCTTTCATAGGAAGAACCAATGCACGCTTTGCGCCCATTTCCTTAAGTTTTTTACATGCCTTCTTAATACTTGAGCGAGCTCCCGTTATCACAAGCTGTCCGGGTCCATTATAATTAGCGATATAGAGTTTTTCTCCATCTTCATCCCCCACAAGCTTTAAAACATCCAACACCTGCTCATCTGGGACACCTATGATAGCGCCCATGGCACTTGGATGCTTTTGGAAGGCCTCATAGAAAACCTGTCCACGTTTTTTAATGAACGGTAGAGTCTCTTCAAATGTCAATGCTCCTGATACCACAAGAGCTGCATATTCACCTAGAGAATGACCTGCTACGCAATCTGGTTTTATCTCATCCTGTCCTAATGCGAGGGCCACTTCATAGATAAAGATACCCATCTGCGTATAGCGAGTATCCATCAGCAAATCCTCGGATGCAGTAAAGAGCGTATCTGAGAAACGCTCTCCTAATACATCATTTGCTTGTTCAAAAATAGTTCTTGCTTTTGGAAAGTTCTCATAGAGATCCTTTCCCATGTGTTCTTTCTGACAGCCTTGACCAGGAAACAAAAAAGCCTTACTCATATTTTCTCATTCTTTTTAATCTCCGCAATATCGTTTTCAATTCATAGTCTCCAGCATTCCTGTGTGAAAAGAATTCTTCTTTTAAAATCCCATCATATTGAAGATCATAATATCTATTATTTTTAAAAATCGCTTGGCGTAAAATTCCTTCTGTTTTCATAAACAACAGATTTCCCATAAAATTACTATCTTTATGTCCTACTAATGAAACCCCGTAGAGTCTATTTAATTTAAGAACGTCAAACACATAACTAAACATTAACAAATGCGCTTCAAGCCATGCTAAACCATCATGATAATCAGAATCAGCAATTACCATACTATGGGTTGATGCACTCATGTTAACCTTATCAATTTTTGCAATACTTGCCCAACCAATAATTCTTTTCTCATCATCATTAGTACAAATAGCCCAAAATTTATAAGTTTCATGTTCACCAATACAACCTTCCACCCACTTCTGAGCTTCTTCATGGGTTATTGGATAAAATGGACCCACAATCATGTGGTTCAATTTTTCATCATTTTTCCATTTATAGATAAATTCTATATCTCGTTCTTCAAAATCTCTAAATAAAACTGTTGATTCCATATATTGGTTACCTTTGAATCTCGCTAATAATTAATTGCATATCTTTTTCTCCGTATCTTTGGTCTATCGGTAATGGATGCATTTGACATGCGAGGAGATATTCCAAATCATCTTCCTCAGACCACTCCAATACATTAGGCCAGTAACGGGCAATGAAGATTTTGTTCCCTATAAGTCGTTCACGCAAACCTTTGCCCGAAACCAAATAAGGATAAACCATTGGTACATCATCATCGTCAAGTGTAAGCTCCAGATTATTCTGACTATAAAGTGCCTGATGCAATGACTCATAATTTGTCCTACGCTGTTGAGCAACGCTCGTATAATCTATTCCCTGCATCATGCGCTGAGTCAATTTCGACATATGTTTTATGGGCTGACCTACAAGCGATCTACTTACATTGCGAAAGTCCTGATAACCTGCTTCTGGGGAAAGGTCTATACGCTTAGTCAATGAGTTCATCCTCTCGTACGACAGGTCTTGCTCCAATTCTACATCCAACAATTTGTCTGTATAAAGGTAGGCCCCATCAGGTACGCCAAAAAACTTACGACACGTATAAAAGGTGTCAATCCCCTTAATAGGCTTAGCATAGAAAGCCTGAGTATTGTCAACTATCAGTCGGTTAGCATACTGTTGTGCCAGTTTCTCTGTATAGCGCTGTTTCAGTCCATAATAATTTGTATATAGCAAGGCTTCGCCATCATTCAACACTATTTCATCTTGGATTTCCAGATGAATATTGATATGGTAGTACTCGTATGAGACATTAAGCTTTTTAAATGGCTCCAAAACCACATCGCAGGTATAGTATGGAATATACACCTTGCTATACTTTCTTGCCCTCAGTATATATTCCAAACAGTTACGCCCAGTATTGAGTCGTATCGCATCCTTGTGGTATTCCTCGCGGTGAGGAAGTTCCAATGAGAAATAACCGCCTATTGGTTCCATTACTTCACTACTACTTTAAGCCACTCTTTTTGGTTGACAAGAGCCTCATCCATCTGTTGACGATTATCAAAATATAAGAATAGAGTTCCAATAGCATTGTTGGCACCAGTGAAAGCATCCACTTTTTCTCCAATATTAACTCTTATTTCTTCTTCCACTATCTCACCTTTAAATTTTGCACCTATATCAACACCCTGAAATATACCACTCTTAACACTATGGAGAACTAATATACAATAATGTCCGTTATAGTTTGGCTCATGAATATTAATTATATCGTCATCTATCGCTTTTGACACTTCTGCCTCAATGATATCGATATCTGTTGCATAATTGAGGATTTCTGCCAAGCGATTTCCCCCTGCACGGGGTGAGACCTCCATCAGATACACCTTGCCATTCGTACACAAGCGAAACTCAACATTGAAAATACCTGTGCGAAAACAGAGAAGTGAACCTAAACGTTGCAGTTGCAGCCGCACATCATCAAGTACTTTTTCATCTTTAGAAGATGGCCAACATTCCGCAGAAGGAGTAAAGGGATTCGATGCCTCATTGTCAAAACGTTGGTCATAGAAGGCATTATATTTCAATTTACCATTTACGAAAAAACTTTCAGTGCCAGAAGAGAGCCCTACTTTTTCCAAAAAGTCCTCAACAATGAAATGCCCATTATGAGACTCTTCAAGTGCATGAGCAATAGCTACTTCCAAATCGTTGGGGTCATCAACTCTCGTCACGCCTTTACTACCCGCACTATCGACAGGTTTAACAATGACAGGCCAATTGAAGAAATCAATATCTTTTAAAGCATCCTCAATCTTGCTATATCCTTTAGCATTGGGCACATTAAAACCATGTTCGGTTAGGAACTGACGAAAACGGGCCTTATCTTGTAGGATACAGGCTGTTTCATAGCTACAAGTGAAAGGTAAATTCATCTGCTCAGCCACGTAGGCAGCAGCTACTACTCCAGGATCTACCGCATAAGATAAGATACCATCAATCTGCAAATCCTTTGCAAGTTTCAATACAGCTTCCTTATCAAGGATACTTACATTATGATATTCGTCAGAATACTGATGAGCAATGTTATTAGGAAGATAATCCACCGTAATAACATAATGCCCGTGCTTATGCGCTGCTTCAATAGCAGGCAACAGATAGCGGATACCGCCTAATAGCATCAGCTTCTTTTGAGCCATTATTTCACAATTAATTCAAGTATACGCTCCACATCTTCATCAGTAAGGGCATGGTGCATGGGCAGACAGATAACTTCGTTGGCTATCTTTGTGGCAACTGGCAAGTTTTCTGGTGCTGCACTGGACAAACCGCGATAGGTACTGAAAGAACTTATCAACGGATAGAAATACCTTCTGCCAAGCACATTGGCTGCTTTCATCTTAAAATATAACTCATCACGTGTCATGCCGTATTCCTCGGCATTGATGAAAATGGGGAAATAGCTATAGTTATGGCGAACGCCTGGCATGTCATCGAAGAAACGCACCCCAGGAACATTACGCAAGGCTTCGCGGTATTTGACAGCGACCTGCTGGCGAGCTGCAATAGCTACATCGACCTGTTTCAAATTCAGCAAGCCGTAGGCTGCACGAACTTCGTCGACCTTGCTGTTAATACCTGGAGCAACCACCTCGGTTTCTCCAGCAAAGCCGAAATTCTTCAGATAGTCAATACGTTTCTTGGTCTGCTCATCATGCATCACCAAAGCGCCACCTTCCAACGTATTGTAAACCTTTGTGGCATGGAAAGAGAGGGTGGACATATCACCAGCGTTTAACACGCTCTCGCCATCGACCTCGACACCAAAGGCATGGGCGGCGTCATAGATGACCTTCAAGCCATATTTGTCGGCAATCTCCTGGATGCGCTTCATCTTCACTGGCTTGCCATAGCAGTGGACGGGCATGATGGCGGTGGTCTTAGGAGTAATGGCAGCCTCTATCTTTTTTGGGTCTATACCGCATGTCTCTTCTTCTATATCCACAAAAACAGGGCGACAGCCGTTCCACCAAATACTGTGCGTAGTAGCCACAAAGCTATAGGGCGTGGTGATGACTTCACCTGTTATGCGGAGTGCCTGTAATGCGGTAAGTAGTGGCAGAGTACCGTTGGTAAAAAGGCTGATATAAGGGACCTTCAAATACTCGGCCAGGGCCTGCTCCAGACGTTGGTGGTACTCTCCGTTATTTGTAATCCATTTCTTTTGCCAGATATCCTTGAGCATTTCATGGAACTCCTCAAGGTCTGGAAGTAATGGAGATGTGACTGTTATTTGATTGTTCATTATTTTTAGTTTACTGTTCGTCATATCATAGAATCTCGTAGCAATTTACCCAAAATCCGTTAAATCTATGGAATTTTTATTAACAACCAACGGTCAAACCATCGAAATGCCGCGTATACGCTGCAAGCATTTATTTGGAATTGATTACCTTTGGGTGTGAAATTCACATTAATATGATTGTATTATGATAACAGAAAGAGACATTGAAGTGTTTTTTGCCGAGACGGTACTCGGCATCATCAAGAACCCAGTTCACAAAACCAACGTCAATACGTTTTGTAGTGAATATCACATCGACAGAAACAAATTGACCTCCAAACAGGTGTTCAGCATGAACAACCGGACCTTGTTCCGGCTCATGTTGGGTATAGCACAGTTAGCCTCACTAAAGGAATACCTGATCATGTGCTATCGTTTTGCTAAATTAACCTACCATGTCGCCAATCGTGAAGACGGCTCACCGGAATCCATCATCCGCGCCCATGCCGGGTCACCTATCAAACGGAAGCATCAACGTAAACATAGTAAGTCATGAAACCTGCCGACATCAAACCCGTTCAACAGATGAAGGTCTCTATTTTCAAGAGCCTCGACTCGTACGAGAGCAAGGCAGTAGGGTTAGAAGAGGTCATGCGCTGGATACGCTATGACCAGAGTGTCGAACAGAAACAGGCGCTGTATCATAACCTGGCCTATACCGTGAGCAAGCAGAAGGCCAAGGAGCAGGTGAAGGAACACATGATGCCTGCCTTCAGCGTCGGCGTGCTCTTTAAGGGCTATGGGCGTCGCGTGACCGATATTGCCCTGGCTACCGGACTGGCCATGTGCGACCTGGACCATATAGAGAGAGGTAAGATGGATGATGTAAGATGTAAGATTATCGCCGATCCGCATACGCTAATCTGCTATACCACCATCGGGCGCGAGGGCCTGAGGGCCATCTACCGTTTCGTGCGCCAGGAGGGCAGCCAACTGTTACACATCAACTGCGAAGCCTATCCTGCTGCATGGAAGAAGGGTAACGAGTACTATCGTCAGCTGACGGGTGTCGATTACGACCACGCCTGTTCTGACTATGGACGTCTGTCGGGCATGGCCCACGATGCCGAGGCATACTACAATCCCGATGCCGAGCCCTTTACCGTCAGCGACCAGGAGATGTTAGAGGCCAGTAACGAGGTCGCCCCTGCCGAGCCCGGCAAACCCCGAAAGGCGTATGAACAGGGTTCCCAGCATGCTGAAGCCCCGGCCGCATGGCTGGCTGTCCAGCGAATATTGAGCCTTCGCGGACTGAGCTATACGCCCAATCACCGCCACGACTATATGGTACAGGCCAGCTATCTGTTCTGCCGTTTCGGTGTCGATCAGGCCGAGTTGAAGGCGTGGGCCGAGCAGGAGTGGAGCGACATGCCTGGCCAGGAGCGCGACGGCGTCATCAGCCATTGCTACAGAAACGGCAAGAAGCATTTTGGCACTTGGCGCATCAACCGGGCCTCGAAGGACAGAAACGTCAGGCGTGCCCTGATGACGACCACCGAAATCCGTGCCTGGCTTGAAGCGCACTACCGCGTGTACTACAATCTGGTGACGGACCAGAACATATTCTGCAAGAAGTCGGAGACCGTAGAATATAATGACTTAGACGACCGCGAAATCGAGACCATGCGCTGCGACATGGAACAGGACACCGGCAAGCGCGTATTGCCCAGAGACCTGCAGAGCGTGCTGAAAAGCAACTTTGCCCGACTGTTACATCCCGTGCGCAGCTATATCGACACACTGCCCGAATGGGACGGCAAAGACCGCGTGGCCGAGCTGGCTGCCCTCGTCACTGTAGAACCGACACAGGCCAACGTCAGCCGTGAGCAAGCTCAGGAACAGCTGCTGTGGGCGCTGCACAAGTGGCTGGTCGGAACGGTGGCCACGTGGATGAGCGACCGTCAGCGCAACGAGCAGGTGTTGGTATTCATCGGCGCACAAGGCGTCTACAAGACCAACTTCTTCCGCTATCTGCTGCCGCCACCGCTGCGCCATTACTTCTGGGAGAACAACCACAACTCATTCTCGCAGAAGGATGACAAGTTAGCGCTGACAGAGTTCTGCATAGCCGATATTGAAGAGATAGAGGCTTTCGGCGACAGGGATACCGCTGAACTGAAGTCGCTGATATCAGCCTATTATATCAAGGAGCGCCGCCCATACGCTAAGTTTCGCACACCGAAGGCCCGTTTAGCATCATTCTGCGCCACAGGCAACACGCAGCGTTTTCTGACCGACCTGACGGGCAACCGCCGCTGGTTATGCTTTATGGTCAGCCATATCGAGAAACCCTGGGAGTGGACCCTCGACTATCAGCAGTTCTACGCCCAGCTCCGCGACGAGTATCTGCAGGGATTCCAGTTCTGGCTCGACAAGCCAGAGGAGAAGCGCTTAGAACGGCTCAACGAGCCCTTCCGTGTGGTGAGCAAGGAAGAGGAGCTCATCAACTGCCGGCTGACCAAGCCTCGTGGCAAACAGCCTTTCAAGCGCATGAACGCCACCATGATTGCCATCTACCTGACAGGCTACCTCAACGCCCAGCTCAGCGTCAGGAAGATTAGCGAGGTGATGCGAATGAAGAAGTTCCACAGCACAACGTCTCGCGGTGTGGAATATTTCCATGTGGTGGAGGTGCAGCTGATGGAGGTGCAAAATCATATTCAGCTCACAGAGGACACGTTAACACCCGAGGATGAAGACGTGCAACCGTCTGAACCTGAGCAGCTTCCACTCATATTCTAACCGCTGATGGTAGGTGTGGTAGGTCATCTGATGATTACTTTTATCTTTGTATTTATTTAGCCCACCGATAAATAAATGTATAGTAAAAAGTTGGTGCAAGACGGCCACCCCATCTACCCAAGCATAACACAATCGTCTAATTATTAAACAGTTATAGCAAATGTTAACACATTCATCAACGAAAGCATATCAGAAACGCCGTTTGGCGCGTCACTATTTTCCGGAGTTACAACCCAAGTCGGCTGTCGAGAAACTCAAGTCGTGGGTCTTTGGATGTCCGGAACTAATGGCAGAACTGGAGAAGACCCATTTCTGTTGGCGGAAGTGGGATCTGACGCCGCGTCAGGTTGATCTCATCATCTATTATATTGGCGACCCAGAGATACCGCTTTTTCCCTAACTACTTTTCACGTGCAACCCAGTTACCATGCATCATTTCCTTAGGTACTTTTCAATATTGAAAGAAAAGGGCGGCGAAAGGCGCCAGAGTGCTATGAAAGGCGGCAACGCGACTTGCAAATGTTGTAACTTTGCATTCGATAACGGGAACGTCAACGTCAACGTCAACGGGAACGAGAACGTCAACGGGATGTTTACCGTTTAATTATCAATTTTCAATTATCAATTATCAATTTTTTAAATCTTATGGCAATCAAAGTAAAAGCAATGGAGCGCCAACTCAAGGTTGGCAAGGATGCGGGCCAGTATCGCTACATGATGCAGGCCGAGATCTACAACACGCTTTCTGCTCAGAAAGTTATCAGTGAGGCTGCTGTACGCAGCGGAATTCCTGAGGGTGCACTCAGTGCCGCATGGGATGCCATCGGTCAGGTCGTCAAGGTGTGGGCCACCGAGGGCCACTCTATCGCCATCCCCGGTCTGGGCCGTATGCGATTCGGTGTCAGGGCCACATCGGTTGACGATGTCAACAAGGTCAGCAGTGGTCTGATTACCACGCGCCGCGTCATCTTCTCGCCGAGTGTGGAGATCAAGGACGAGCTCAAGGACACCTCTATTAACATCACCTGCTACGACCGCGACGGCAAAATTGTGAAGCGCGTGACATCCAGTGATCCTGGTACCGTCGAGGATCCAGAACAACCCACACCGTCAGGAGGGAACGGGAACGATAACGGGAACGGGAACGGCAACGATAACGTTAACGGGAACGGCAACGGGAACGGCGACGACGGACCCAACGAGAACTGATGGATGATGTAAGATGTAAGATGTAAGATGTAAGAGAACTTCGATGTAAGAAGTAAGATGTAAGAGGTAAGAGAACTTCGATGTAAGAGGGAAGATGTAAGAGGGAAGATGTTAGATGTGTCCGGGGCAAAGCGATTCCAAACTCTGTGAGAACACTGAACTAATTATTAATTATCACTTCTCAATTATCAATTGTCAATTGGAATGTACGCAGCTTGCGCACTTGCATCTCCCTCTTTCATTCATCCGTTACATCCGTACCATCAGTGTTCGTTATCTTATTCGTAAAGTTTGTGTAATTCGTGTTCTTTAAAAAATGAAATTCAAAAACATTCCCTGGAAACCAGTCTTCAAATTTCTGTCCATGCTCTTTGCCACACTGGCAGGCTCGGCACTCGTCTCAAGTTGTATGGATCATATCATGTAAGTATGCTAAAGCCATTAAAACCCGAAGATGTCACGTATCTGGTGGTTCACTGCTCCGGTACCCGCTGCGACCGGACGTTCACGGTCAATGGCCTTATCAACACAGGCAATCAACGCTTCGGACAGCCCTCCTACCACTACTATGTGCGCCGCAATGGCGATATCGTTCCCATCCTCCCGGAGGATGTGCAGGGCGTTCATGCCACAGGCTACAACCGCTGCTCTATCGCTGTCTGTTACGAGGGAGGTTACGATATCCATGGTGAAAAGGCTGACACCCGTACCCCCGAACAGAAAGCTGCGCTCTATCAACTGCTGAAGAGCCTGCGTCAGGATTATCCCCAGGCCCGCATCGTAGGGCACTGCGAGCTGCCTGGTGTCAACAAGCCCTGTCCTTGCTTCACCGCCAGCACGGAATATTCACAACTTCAACCCTAATCTCTCTTCCCTTCCCCAGCTCCCGTCACCACCCGAGCTGGGGATTGTTTATCTTTCTATTTTCGATTGCGAAGCCAAAACTCAACACTCAAGAGTATCTCCGTCATTCCGACATTCCGACAACAACTCCTTGTATGTTGAAAGCAGTTCGTTTACGATCTTCTCTTTATCATGACGTTTTAGTGCCACCTCACGCGCTTTTTTGCCTATGTTACTGTTCAGCGAATTATCCTCTGCTACTTGGGCTATCCGATAGGCAGCAGTATATGGGTCATTGGTTGGTACCAAGAATCCCGTAACTCCTTCCTCTATGAGCGAAGCTGTTCCTCCAACATTCGTCGCAACAACAGGTACGCCTAATATCTGAGCTTCACAAACTGAGTTAGGACTGTTTTCTATGTATGATGGCTGGAAATATACAGTGGCGTTAGAAATCGCGTCACGCAGCGTGGCTGCAGAGGCAACTCCCATTATCTGGATGTTCAATTCTTTATGGTTTAATCCAGTAAACTTCTGATGGAAAGTTGGATCTACATTTCCATATACCTTCCAATCAAAATCTAAATGCATGACATTTTTAAGAATATATGCTGTCTGTAACACGTAGTCAAAGCCCTTATACATTGGACTGCTGCTGGTAGTTACGATAGAAAGTCTCTTTGGGATAGACCTATTGGGCTCTTTGTAGAATTCTTGACGAAGAATTTCCCCTCCATAATGGTACACTCTATCTGGATTAAGAATCTTTGTTGCCAACTCATCCCAATGTGTACGACCTATGACATGTTGTGTTCGTGCCAGCACTTGCTGCTCTCTGTAACAGCTTCGCTGCCAGTAAACATACAACTGGAATCGTTCATAGACACGTTTTGGGTTCCAGTCCTGGAAAAGATAGCTCTTTTTTGAAACCCCCGAAGGAAACCATATATATATATAGAGAGAGAGAAGGCCTTGGACATGAAGCACAACAGGACAGCGAGCAACAAAAGAAACAAGTCCAAGATACAATTCCGATCCAAATAAATGGATAACGTCAGGTTTGAAATCCTCTATCACCTTTTTGAATCTTTCTTCATATTGGTGCCAAAGAATGCGGTCTCGTTCTGGATGCTTGTAATAGATAATATCCAATATCTTGTCTTTCCATGGTTTGCTATGATTTGGAAAAGGATAATAAGTAATACCATCCTGTGCAACCTTAAAAGGTTGGCCTTCCATAGCAAAACAGACGCCTAACTCTACGCCTTTAAGCTTTTTTACTTCATTGAGCAGTGAAGGCATCCAGCCACCACCATTGTAGCCTGTAGATACGCCACTGGTGGCAGGCTGATAGCCACAAGGTCCTGCGAACCAAAGAACTTTCATTTAGCGATATAATTTAGTAATTTGTATAGCAATAACAAGTCATATCGATAGTACCATGTAGGATAAAGTCGGCGCATCTCTTCTGGATATAATTCCCGATTTTCAAGATAAATCCGATAAACACACATTTTTGTCCAGAACTCTTTTTCTTTCATTGAGAGATGACCAACAAAATCTTCTGATATGTCTTTTCGTTTTTTACTGGCAGATGAAAAGTCACAATGTACCAGAGAGGTTGTAACAGTCGAGGAATATACTTTAGCCGTTTGCAATATCCTAACAAGTAATTCTGCATCTTCGAAACGACGTATGTTTGGATTGTAAGGATACTTCACAATAATAGTTTTTTTGAAAATAGAATGATTTGAACCTGGACTTATTTTATTGAAAAACCAATCGCGCATGGGATTAGTACTATAACCTTCAAGAGAATGCTGCATATAAGAAATGTCATCACCATTCTTCAATTTCTGTCCACAGTCAAAAATATCTACCTCTGGATGAGTATCAGCCAAACTTGCGTATGTTTGAAGAGCATCTGGCAACAATTCATCATCCGCATCAAGAAATACTATCCACTTGCCCTTACTATATTCCGCTCCTGTATTCCTTGCCTTACCAGGTCCTCCATTCTCTTGTTCAACAAGTACAATGCGGTTATCATGGATAGTACGAACAACATCCATACTACAATCTGTGGAACCATCATTGACTATAATCAACTCAAAGTCTTTAAAAGACTGATTAAGCACACTCTGGATAGTACGCTCAATTATCGTCTCTTTATTAAACAGAGGAATGATGACGGAAAATAATGGATTCATGAAAGGTACATCTTGTTCTTAATTCTATTGATGATGTTCATAAATCGATTTATAATCGATAAAGCCTAATGATGAAATTGACTAATCGACTCTTAATTATCGAATTTGGCGGTAACGAATACCATAACTTCATAAAAGGCTTTTCATAGTTTGAGCATTCATGATACAAACACTGAAACAGGTGTTCCTTTTCTTTCTCATCATGATAATATCCACTACCTATAGCTTGTATCAACAAGTACCAAATGAGCGTCTTCTGCTCACCTCGCAAGAACGGATCAATATTGTTAGAAAAGTCCTCAATAATAACTCGAAAACTATTTATTTCCTTTTCTTTATTTGGTTTACCTGTTATTGAATTGGGATTAACCCTATAATAGTATGTTTTCTCTGAAAGACAAGCCAACGAATTAACGTGTTTTGCCAAAAAGAAAGTCCAGTAACAATCTTCATGAATAATGCCTTCCTTGAAATACAACTGATAGTCTTCAATTAATTTCTTCTTGATAAGTCGGTTTTGTGCCATGATAGGCACCTTATCGTAATCAAGCATTAGTGTTTTAATTACCTTTCGGTCATTAGTATATTCTGGCAAAACAACTCCTTTGTAACGTATCATTGCTTCTGGATTGTATACACCCTGTATCATGTCGATTCCAGAATGAATTTTTAATGCTCCCAAAAAGCTTTCAAGTGCATTTGGATACAATTCGTCATCACTATCAACAAATAGAATATATTCACCTTTTGCATGCTTGACACCCGTATTTCGAGCAGCAGAAAGGCCCTTGTTATGCTCATGGTGGAGAATATGAAAATCAATATTGCCCTTATACCCGGCAACAAACCGCTCTGCAACCTTCATGCTATTGTCGGTCCCGCAATCATCAACCAAAATGCATTCAACACCGTCAGTTAAGGATTGGTTAGCTACTGACTGAATACAACTTAGAATAAAAGGCTCTACGTTGTAAACAGGCACAATTATTGATATTAAAAAATCTCTCATTGTTAGATATTTTTATGTAACCTTTCAATAAGTCGTTCCGATGCATGACCATCATCAAAACTGCCATAAATCTCTTGAAACTTACCGAGTCTTTTTTCGTATTCTTTGCAATCAAAATTCATGATAGCGTTATTTATTTCATCATTGGTTCGACTTAGCGTAAAAGGCAATTGGAAATACATAGGCTTCAAACCACGCATTTTACTGTACTCATCCACGTCAGAAGCATAGAGGAATACCGGGCGACGAGTGTTAGCAAAATCCAAGGCTACACTGGAATAGTCAGAAATAACAACGTCAACAATCAGCAGCAGTTCGTGTATGTCAGTAAAACCGGACATATTCCAAATATGCTCATCAAAATTATAAAGCGGTTTCTTGTACCAGATGAAATTGGGGTGCAGTGTGATGAACATCATCCATTTGTCACCCGTTTTATGTTCCAAAGCATCAAGAACTCCATGCAAGTTTAGGTTGTATGCCTCGGTAGTGTTGTTGTCGCGGAAGGTTGGAGCGTAAAGGACAATGCGGTAGCCATCCGGGATATTCAAGCTCCTTCGTAGTTCTCTTTGTTTATCGTTCGTATTTTTGTAATACTGGTCATTACGAGGGAAGCCACATTCCCATATCTCTGCATGCTTCGGGACCCAGAATGTATCTTTAAGCACCTGAGTATGATAAGTGCCCATAGATACGAAGACATCTGTCATGGCAGAGTGCTTTTTGCTGTTCTCGATGTAATTCTGTGAAAGAATAGCATCGCCCTCAGCACATTTTGCCCCAGGCTGGCCGTGAGGTATGTATATTAGTTTCTGAGAAGTTTTCTTCTTTAGTTTTATCAATGACCTTGAATTGGTAATAATGGCATGGGCCGTAGCCAGTTCATAAACAGCCTTTATACGGTTAAACTTCACCTTGCGAATTCCCCGTGGCATTGGCTCCGACATCTTGTTAACCAGCCAAACCATGTCGTATGGCAGTTTCTGTCGTATTATCTCATCAGCTACATACCTTGGATTACAGGCATATCCCTCGCCATCACGATTAATGAAAACAATTTTATCCTTTTGAATAGGTAAATAAAAGAACCATGAAATGCTTTTTGTAACTATAGCATTATAAAGGGGCTCAACTATAATTTTAATTCTATGAATTAGCGACATATTCTTTGTAACGAAAAACCTATTTCTTTAATAACTTCAAACGTTTAATATCACATGCTAAGCTGTCAGAAAATATCTCTGCCCCGAGCTTATTCAAATGTGTTGCATTGTAAAAATAGCTGGTATCGCGACAAATATCCATATATGTGTAGTCAAGAATGGGGATATCATATTGTTTTGCTATTTTCTGATAAAAAGAGTACATCTCATTTAAGTTAGTCATCTTCTGAGTTACTCCTATGTATATAGGGGCATAAACAAATAGGACTTTTATACCTTCATCTCTTACGTTTGAAATATATTCTTTAAACATCTGATAGGTAATCTCATTATATACGAAGTCGATTGAGTCTATCTTTAAAAACTCTTTACCATCCCATTTTGCTGTCTGAGATTGATACCCCTTTGTCATTTTGCGTGGACTATTAGAAAGAAACAACTTTGGATCGTAGTTCAAATAACGATACATTGGTATATTCTTTTCCCAAAAGGAGAAAGGCTCAGAGGAATAAAACTCTCTTCTCATATGAAAATTCCAAAAATAGGGAAAGAACTGTTCTCTAGAATAACCAACTTTATGATAAAATGTCATACAATCTATGTTCTGGATTATTAGTTTTGGTTTCCTGTTATATCTACGATATAAATGGTATTTCCGAACATGCCTATTAGCTGGTCCCCCATCCATTCCTATATTATAGGAATTAACCCCCAAAATACTATCAATAATAGTGGGATCATATTGGAAACAAGCCCTGGAATTACCATTAATAATCACATCTGCATTAACATTCCCCTTCATAATTTCTCGCCAAGCTTCAATTTCAAAATTATTTGAATTTGAAGCAATTTTAGAATAAGCTATGTCAACCATGGACAAAACTGCCAAGAAGGGACATACGAACATCAAAAATCTATAGATGAATAATTTCATCGAAATTCAAAATTGGAAATAAATAAATGTTTGACTATCGCCAGTGAACTTTGCCATCAATATTATTATCACATAGTAAATAGTCCATCGTACAACTCTGTATTTGAACGGTTTTATCCCGGGAAATTGCAAAGCATGCTGTTTGTCTCTTTGAAACCACTCTACAAGAAAGAGAAAGATACCCAGTAGCAAACATGTTTTGCCGGGGAAAACCGATGCATTAAAAAAATCATTTCTAAGCATCGCAGAAAAATAATCTATTGCTTGAGGCATTGTCTCGGCACGAAATATTATCCAACCTATGACCGCAAAGAAAAATGTCGATATCATTTGAATTGCCTCTTTGACATTTGGAAGGTTACGCCCCACTGCCACGACATATTTGTACTTAGTGTTTATGCTAAAAAGATTGTAAATTGCAAGCAATGTTGCATGGTATAGTCCCCAACAGACAAAAGTCCAGTTAGCTCCATGCCATAGACCTGAAATACCCCATACGATATAGACATTACGAATGATTTTCCATTTATCACAACGACTCCCACCTAACGGGAAATATACATAATCCCGAAACCATGTGGTCAGAGATATGTGCCATCGACGCCAAAACTCTGGAATACTTCTTGAATAATATGGGAATTTGAAATTTTCTTTTATATTAAAACCGAAAAGTCGTGCACAACCAATAGCAATATCAGAATAGCCAGAAAAATCACAATAAATCTGAAATGTAAATAGAATGCCAAGTATGAGCAATGTGAATGATGGCAGTTGGTCATATTGACTCCACCAATAATTCACATCTGACGCACAATTATCAGCAATGACAAGTTTCTTAAAAAAGCCCCACAACATTTGCCTACACCCATCAACGGCCTTTGCATAATCAAAAGACCGCTGTTTCTGGAATTGAGGCAGAAGATTTGTGGCGCGTTCTATGGGCCCAGCAACCAACTGAGGGAAGAAACTGATATAGGCAAAGAACTCTACAATGTCATGAGTTGCCTTGATTTTTCGCTGATATACGTCTATGCTATAGCTAAGTGCCTGAAAAGTATAGAAACTAATGCCAACAGGGAGAATGATATTGATTGTCACCCAGTCCAAATGCCATCCCATCGTTCCTAACAATAGATCAAGATTCCCTACAAAGAAATTGAAATATTTAAAAACTCCGAGGACTAAAAGATTCAGAACAATGTTGATGGCACTCACTATCTGCTGCCACTTTCTCCGTCCTTCATAATGTTCAATCAATAGCCCACTCGCAAAACTACAGAGTGAGGTAAAAGCTATCAAAAACAAGAAACGCCAGTCCCACCAACCATAGAAAACATAACTAGCAAAGACAATCAGAAAATTCTGAAATCGCCTTCCACGGAACACAAACCAATAGAGGAAGAACACTATCGGCAGGAAAAATAAAAACTCAACAGAGTTAAAAAGCATATTATTCGCTTATAGTTTAATCCAATTCTTAGGATATACGTCCTTTGTCACCATATCTGCCTTGAAGGCAGATGGAACAATGGTCATAGAATCACAGTATGTACAAAGCCATGCTCCCCACCAGCTAAAGGAACTGTTGGCATTGATATGATGTCGACATTTGGTCATTAGGAACATATCCTGCCAGGCATCAGTCCTTTCGTTGCCTTCAATATAATGAAAACCTGACTTGCCAAAATGTTCCTTACACCAATCTAAATCATTAGAGAATACATAGAAAACGGCATTAGGATGTTTACTTCTTATTGTATTAATCGCACTCTCATAATATCCTTCAGGAATGGCGTCCGCCCATTTCTTGTCTTTTAGAAAATCACCACGACGTATGTGTATAGAGCAACTCGCCTCATCCTTTATAATCATTTCCAACCACATTTGAGAAGAGACATTCAACATAGATTCATCAAAACGAAAAACTTTGAGTAAATCTTCGCGAATATGAGCAAAATACTTCTCACTATGCCATCCACCCCAGTAAAAGTTGAATCCGAGTTTTTTTGTAGGCTCAAGCATCACTGGATCATAGTCATAATTGGGTGCTTCCTCCACAGAATGAGAAAAGCGCCCGAAGACTTTATACCCCCAAACAGGCTTATACTGAGATTCCATAATATGGAACAAAACCGATTCTTTCCATCTGCACGACCTGATACCAAATATTCGACCAAGCTCATATCCATTGTGTATATTCTCGCTCTCATATTTGTTAGTTATGAAAGATGTACACAAAGGATGTTTTTTCTTCTTTGCCAAATAGAATGCATATTGGGACATTTGGTTACCAAGACCATTAAAGATGCGTATTATATCCATTGTTAATTCTTTTACCCCACAATAGCAATGATAACATTTTGTTTAAACCAGTAAATCTGACAACAAGAAAGATTAAAAAAATAAATACTATATATAACATAAAACCCAATAGTATCCCACCGTGCAAGGAAGAAAACAAATTTTTTGGACAAAAATGTAAAACAAATAGATGTAATATATAAATAGGAAGTGTATTTCTCCCTATCCACAGAACAATTTCCTTTATTATTCTAACAAAAGACAAAAATGATTTGCACACAAGTGATACTTGCATATTGTATAATAACAAAATAATAAATAATGAGCACAATGTTCCTAACACAAATCTACTAATTGTTTTCCTAATGACCAATAAGCCAATAACATTAGCATAGCCAGAGGTCGCTCTAACAGAAGTGTTCATTGGGTAAAAAGAATCGGCATAACCACTCCATGATGAGCATAAGACAAATATAATTAAGAAAATGGTGATTATACACAATGAAGAGATACGATTTTTTTCTATAAGTGGAAGATACTTCTTATATAAAATTCCTAAACAAAAAAATGGATATAAATATATAAAACCTATTAATAGACGGTACCTATTAGGGATAATCCCTGAAAATGAAAAAAAAATACAACAAACATATTGAAAAAAACAATCCCGAAAGATAACGTTCCCGAAATAATCTTAATGAGACATACGCGTACAGAAAACAAAAGAATAGAGATCTAAGGAACCACCATCCTCTATCACTCAACATGCCCCACATAAATTCCACATATGAGCCTAAATGTGGAAATTGGCACCTACTGATAGACATATAAACATCATATAATAGCCATTCTAACAATAATGCTAAAAAAGACCAAGAGAAAAGAGGGAGAACAAGTTGTCTACATTTTTTTCTCAGGAAGGTTTCCCAATTTTTATCTATACTAAAAAAAAGACCACTAAGAATAGCAAAAAGGGGCATCATCCAATAGAAAGTATAATCTAAGAAAATTGTAGGAAAGATGCTTGATAAGGAGAACTTATCTATTGTATGCAAATATACAATAAGTGAAATTGTTAATGCTTTTGCCACATCAACATAAGCAATTCTATTCTGATACTTTTCCATATTTTCTATAATTGTTATAATAGAGAGCTTTCTCATTATTACATATTATCTATTATTATATGAAAAATGAATACAACCCCATAGACAAAAATGACTTTGACATCAATTCAATAGTTTTATCAAAAGTGTGATAAACTTCCTTTTTAAGCTACTTGACTTATATATTTCAAGTGCATCTTTCACGTATGGGTAGTCAATCCAGATACCTCTTTCTGTTTCAAGCTGTTCAGCTACGACACGAATGGACTCTGGTATGGTTTCATCTATAATACGTTTACGTTCATGTGCTATTGTATTAGCAATTTGATTATGAACACCTCCCATATAGAAATCAGCTACAAATGTGTCGAGATGATAATACTTTTTCCCTTGAATCATCCACTTCATGAACGCCTTTCCATCAGCTACAATTTTGTAACTTTCATCATATAACTCGTCGGAAAAGAGTTTTCGCTTGATGAAAGTTGACTGATGGTTGATTGGTCTTCGCATCAAGAAGGCAAAATCAAGCACATTAGGAAGCTCTTGTGGAATAATATAACCATCCTCATAGACATCGAAATAGTTACCATAAAGAACGTCGGCATCAGAAGGAATATCTTGGGAAAATACAGATAATAATACGTTATCGTCATGGTACGCATCACCAGAGTTCATAAAGTTTAGATATTCTCCACTTGCCCTGGCAATACCCTTGTTCATAGCATTATAAATACCTTTATCTGGCTCGGAGCACCAATAAGCAAACTTATCCTGATGCTGTTCGATGAATTCGCGAGAACCATCGGTGCTGCCACCATCAATAACAATCCACTCATAGTTTGTCCATGTCTGGCTGACTACGCTGTCGTAGGTGCGTTTCAACCCCGCAAGGTTATTAAAGTTGATGGTAATGATGGATAAAAACATTCCTAATTTATTGATTTGTATAACTCTATATATTGATTAGAAATGACCTTGTAGTCGAATTTCTCACAAACGTCCTTACGCAATTTTTCACGACCGTATATCTTTTTCCGGGCTTGTTTAATTCCATCAACTAATGCGTCCACGGTAAAAGCACTACAAATTACACCATTTACATCTTTTATTAGTTCAGGAATCACTCCTACTGGAAATGCAATTACAGGGGTTCCGCATGCTAAAGACTCAATGGCAGTCTGTCCAAATGACTCCTGAAAAGATGTAATCATCAAAAAATCTGCAGATGAATAATATGATGACAAAAGCATGTTGTCGGCTATTCTACCAATGCACCGAATGCTAATCTTGGGAGAGCAAGGTGCTTTGTCAAATCCTCCTATACAAACTAATATGACATTTGGTTCGTTTAACATCTCCAATGCTTTTATAAGCAAAGATAGCCCTTTGTTGTTGTCGTGAATATAATGAGCAGAGAATAAAAAGACAAGGGCGTTTTGCTGCAGTCCTAGTCTTTTCCTACACTCATTCCTGTCATGTAAAAGAAAGGAAGAAGGGTCAATACCATTGTGAATGAGAGATATTGGGAAATGACTTAAAAAAACGTTTCCTTGTGCATACTTCCTCATAACTTCAGAGACGGCAACAAGATTCACCGATTCCGCCTTTACAATACTTTTCTGTTTAATAGTCTTTATAATCTTGTCTGTTTCAAGAACTCTCTGCCGGAAATCCTTACTAACGGTTGTTAAATGAAATATTCCTAAACCGAGGTTCTCATCATGTAGTGTCCATACAATAGGTTTCTTTATTTGTTTGAAGAAAGATGGGAAGTCAACAAATCCAGTCACCCAATGAAGGTGGATAATGTCTGCTTCGTCTATCAGTGGATGATGAGGTAAAGTCTTGTAGTTAGAAAAGGGGTGACTTATATACACATTAGGAGGTAACAATTTCTTCTCTTTTTCAATTAATGCATCCCAATACTCTTTGTCCTTGATTAGATGTAACCTTAAAAGTAAATGCTTTATTTTGCCTATCAATCGATTTGAATACCAAAAATCTCTATCAGGTTGAACAATATGTATTGTTTCAGTTTCTTCACCATGAGCAATCAGCATATTAGACTTGATTCCTTTTTCCAATAATGACTGATGTATGCGTTTTGCACAAAGTCCAGCTCCTCCAACGGTTAAAGAACTAATATGAACGACCTTCATGTAAATTGTCAATTTTCTTTAGTGAAAGCGTATAAATTTAAGCGGATGTCCAGGTTTTTACTCAGTCTGTCGATGTACAAAATAGAAAACTTACTTAAGAACAACTTACTACAGATTTTCTGAGGATAGGTGTTCAAAAGTTCAATTAATTCTGCCATGCCATAGTCTTTCATTTAGGTGGCCACAAACTTTTTCCAAAGAGCAACGATGGTCAGAAAGAATGTATATCGAACCTTATCAATCAATATCGAAATAACGAATACGCCTATGCTAATTACAAAAGCATAGAGACAATAATGAGAAAAACTGTTATTTTGATATAACAAATTCAACAAATGCAAATAACGTGGCGCTACAAACTTATTCATATGCAACAGATAGACAGCGAAACATGAACTTGCAATCCAATTTACTGCATTATTAGAAAATTTCATCTTCGAAAAGGCCAACAAGAAAGCAATACTAGACATGATAACAAATGGAGATGTATAGGAGTATGCATAGCCTCTTAGCGGAATCCGACTAAATGCTATAACACTGATTATCAAGGATAAAAACAAATACCCCCCCCAATATTTAGGCGCAATGAATCTGCATCTCAAATTCTTTGCATGAATATTCAAAAATCTGCCTATTAGATATAGCATAATAAATGAGGCTAGAGAATAACCATAACTAAGTTCAGCTATTGTCCTGAAATACCAGCCAAAAATAGTCTGGAAAGATAAATACGAAACAAGCATAATCCAGAATTCTTTTTTTGACGCAGTTTCAACATACTTATTTAGAACTGGTGACAAGAGAAACAGCAGCATATAGATTTTTACAAACCATTGACTTTCATCTGCCATGACAATGTTCTTTATAGCATCGTTCAGCGGTATCTTCTCACCAGTAAGGGATAACACGACGACACATATAGCATTAATGAAAGCTACTTGAAAAAACAATTTGATGAAACTCGATAACTTTGGTCTGATACCAAACCATCCAGAAATTAATACAAATACATTGACTGCAATTATCGTTAAAGCCTCAATCAAGAACTTTACAAAACTTTTCTCAGGAAAAATTGAGATCTCATCAATTGTAGGAGAACCCGTAGCTAAAAAATCTGCATGAATTATTAATACCATAAACATCGTTATGATTCTCAACAATTCAAAGTTTGATTCACGTATTTTATTCTCCATTTTAAATTATTGGTTGTTAGCTGTCAATTCAAAGCAGAATGAAGGCGACAACTGAGTATAGTTCAATCAAATTTGACTCTTCATTCGATTTGCACTTCATTTGTCTCATTCTTAAAACAAGATCAAAGGTAAAATTTTCCCATTTAATGCACAATACGTCAAAACTGACAGCTTATAACCTATATAAAGATTTTATTTTACAGTATATAAATCTGCCAAATATGTATGATCTTAATTTCATAGATACATATCGCTTAAGAGTAAATGCTTTATACATTTTTAAGTGTTTATAAATCGCGAAATTTAAATTAGTATGATAAATGTTTGCGTTTACTATTAAATCTTCAACCTCTTTAATGGCAAGATACTTAATTAATGATTTTGTTACACCATTTTCTTCTGCAAAAAAAAGACTACATTCATTATCACATATAATAAATCTCTTTGATTTTTCATATGAAGTAGTATGACTAGCAGATTCGCTTAATACTCTATAAATACTAGTCAAATCTGATAAATATTTGGCTTTAGACAATGACATTATGTAAAGCCAGCGAGGCTTATCGCCAATAACCCAGCCTCTTTTTGATATTTTGGGCCAAATATTATTATAGTATTCTTTTTCAAAATATGCACGAATTAACGTTGTTAATGTTCCTACTCTATTATCTATCAAAGTTTTTTCAAAATCAGATTGACAGCTAAAAGTAGTTTTACCATATACATTTGTTTGTTGATTATAAGGGCGGAAAGCAGTATATACCATGCCATAATCGGGGTGCTGTTCCAAAAAAGAAACTTGTTTCTGTATTTTTCGAGTATCAATCCAATAATCGTCACCTTCACAAAAAGCGAGATATTTTACTTTACTAAGCCACGGATCTGTATGAATCATTTTAGATTTCTTCTGACTATAGTAGTTGGTCTTGAGGAAGATAGCTACAAAATAACAGTTTTTGTTTTCTTTGTGTTGTGCAAAAACATAACGGGCTTCTGCATTCTCCCATTGACGACTTTCGGACTCAGGAGAAAGATCGAAGTTTTCTTCAAGATATTTGCTGATGACCTCAGGCTCCCCATCAGTAGAGGCATCATCAACAATAACAGCCACAAACGGGAAATTGGTCTGTTGCATGGTGAAACCGTCCATCGCATCAACAATGTAGTTGCGATGGTTGTAGGTCATACAACTGATGCCAACCAGAAAACTGTTTGATTCCATGAAACTTCAGTTTATTGTTTACTATTTCGCGTTTACGGTTGCTTCTGAAAAGAGGAAACAAGGGGTAATATCACCTGGTTCCTTTCCCATCCAACTACCAATAGCTAATTCTCGATTTGAGAGGGTAAACGAAATGATATCATCTTCAACTATAAAAACATCTTTTTTGTTTTTGACAACATATAAGTCAAGAGCATAATTACCCCAGTTGAAGAAATTTGCAGGGAGGCAGCAAGTCTGTTTATACTCGCCTTTTTCATGGTGACGTCCTATCTGGCTACCACCACCAAAAGAAAACATCTTCTGGCCTTGCTCATTTTTCATGTGGAAAGTCAAATGCAGTTGTTCGTATGGCTGTGTCACGCGATAGCGTACCACAAGCTCCAATTCTTGGTCAACACGCATAGTATCATTCCAATCTCCTCCTTTCTTTCGAACTCCTATTTCCAAAAGCTCAAAACCTTCTTTCTTGATTTCTGGATTCGTCCACTCCTTATGATTGTCGATTTCACTATCCCCTCGAAGATAATGGGCTACGATATCATCAATTTGACCAGACTCCTTTAATGTACCATTTTCGAGAATGATTCCTTTCTTGCACAATGCCTTTACTGCAGTCATGTTATGGCTGACAAACAACACCGTGCGTCCACCGCCCTGAGAAACGTCTTTCATCTTACCAATAGCTTTCTTCTGGAATTCTGCATCACCGACGGCGAGGACTTCATCGACGACCAATATCTCGGGCTCCAAAAAGGCGGCAACGGCAAAGCCGAGACGGACGGTCATACCGGAGGAAAAGCGCTTGACAGGGGTATCAATATAGCGCTCGATACCGGCAAAATCAACAATCTCGTCAAGTTTGCGGGTAATCTCCTGACGGGTCATACCCATAATCGAACCATTCATATAGATATTCTCCCTGGCGGTCATCTCAGGGTGGAAGCCGGTGCCGACCTCCAGGAGGGAGGCGATGCGGCCACGGTAGGTGATATGGCCGGTGGTGGGGGCGGTGATATGACTGAGGAGCTTCAAAAGGGTACTCTTACCTGCTCCGTTCTTACCGATAATGCCGACGACATCGCCTTGCTCGACCTTGAATGATATGTCTTTCAAGGCCCAGACATAGTCACTATGGCCTTTAGTCGAACGGTCGTTGACCTCGCCAATTTTTAGATATGGGTCTTCCTTACGGAGGATGGTGGTCTGCCACCAACGGTTGATGTCGTGCTGCAAACTGCCTGTGCCGACGAGGCCGAGGCGGTATTGCTTGCCGACGTTTTCAAATTCTATTGCTATGTTACTATTCATATTCACTCAAAATTACAGTTTACTGTTTACGGTTTACAGTTTACTGTTGTCGTTAACGAAACACGTTATACTGTTACCGCAGGTTTATCTCTCAGCACGTATGGGATTATTCAGGAAGTCTTGATATGCTAAGTGAATACCATCTTCCAGTTCCGTCTTGTAGGTCCAACCGAGGGCGGCGGCCTTGCTGACATCAAGGAGTTTTCTTGGTGTTCCATTGGGCCTTGTGGTGTCCCACTCTATCCTACCCTCGTAGCCAACGACTTTAGCAACGAGTTCAGTAAGGGCCTTGATGGTGAGTTCTTTGCCTGTTCCTGCATTTACAGTTTCGTTACCACTATAGTTGTTCATCAGGAACACACAGAGGTTGGCCAAATCATCGACATAGAGGAACTCACGGAGGGGTGAACCATCGCCCCAACAGGTGACACTCTCCTTGCCCTCTACCTTTGCCTCGTGGAACCTGCGTATCAAGGCAGGCAGTACATGGGAGTGTTCAGGGTGATAGTTGTCGTTGGGACCATAGAGGTTTGTAGGCATCACGGAGATATAATCAGTACCATACTGTTTGTTTAGATATTCGCAATACTTCAGACCGCTAATCTTGGCCAGAGCGTATGCCTCATTGGTCTTTTCAAGTTCGCTGGTAAGCAGACAACTCTCTGGCATAGGCTGAGGAGCCATGCGGGGATAAATGCACGAACTGCCCAAGAACTCCAGTTTCTTACATCCGTTCTTCCAAGCGGCGTGAATGACATTCATCTCCAAAATCATGTTGTCGTACATAAAGTCAGCTAGAGCGCTTTGGTTGGCAATAATGCCTCCAACTTTCGCAGCGGCCAAAAACACGTATTCCGGTTTCTCTTCAGCAAAGAACTTCTCCACCTGATCCTGACGGGTGAGGTCAAGTTCCTTATGAGTACGGGTGATAATGCTGGTATAGCCTTGGCGTTGGAGTTCACGAACAATGGCACTTCCTACCATTCCCCTGTGGCCAGCGACGTATATCTTACTATTCTTTTCCATTATTTGACGATACCCTTTTCGAGGTACTCAGCGAGGTTAGTGCGGACCTTGGCGGCAGCGCCCTCTGCTGCAACTTTTGCAATGTCACTTTCTACCATGAGCTTGACCAGCTCTTCGAAGGATGTCTTGTTGGGATTCCACTTCAGCTTGGCCTTGGCCTTAGTGGGGTCACCCCAGAGGTTGACGACATCTGTTGGACGGTAAAAGTCTTCGCTGACGGCAACCAAGGTCTTGCCGACCAGCGATGTCTGATGTTCGATGTTTGATGGCTGAGGTCTGTTATCTTTTACACATATGCCCACTTCGTTGGTGCCCTCGCCTTTGAATTCGAGTTCAATACCTGCGTGCTTGAAAGCCAATTCGGTGAATTCACGGACACTATGCTGAACACCAGTGGCGATGACAAAGTCCTCAGGTTTGTCCTGCTGCAGGATTAGCCACATGCACTCTACGTAGTCCTTGGCATAGCCCCAGTCACGGAGACTATCCATATTACCTAAATACAGGCAGTCCTGCAGGCCCTGAGAAATACGGGCAGCGGCCAACGTTATCTTTCGAGTTACAAAGGTCTCTCCACGACGCTCCGACTCATGGTTAAACAGAATACCCGAGCAGCAGTACATATTGTATGCCTCACGGTACTCCTTTACAATCCAGAAGCCATATTGCTTAGCCACGGCGTACGGACTATAAGGATGGAACGGTGTATTCTCGTTCTGTGGCACCTCTTCCACTTTACCATACAGCTCGCTGGTCGAAGCCTGATAGATACGACAAGTATCCGTCATGCCCAACTGGCGTACTGCCTCCAAGATACGCAGCACCCCCACGGCGTCCACGTCAGCCGTAAATTCCGGACTGTCAAATGACACCTGCACATGACTCTGTGCTGCAAGGTTATATATCTCGTCCGGGCGTACCTTACCAATCACGCCCAGCACACTCATCGAGTCCCCAAGGTCTGCATAGTGCAGGTGGAAATGGGGTGTACCCTCCAAGTGCGCTATACGCTCACGGTAGTCCACAGAACTACGACGAATCGTTCCGTGTACGTCGTAACCTTTCTCTAACAAAAGCTCGGCCAAGTAACTTCCATCCTGACCTGTAATTCCAGTAATTAATGCTATTTTCATATTACTTAATTCCTTCGTTAAACGGTATCCATGAAGCGCTGTTCAGTGCGGTTGAAGATGATGACAGCGAAGAACAGGGTGATGGCGAGGGTAGTGGCGCTGTAGAGGAGGCCAGTGATAGAGAAGGTGCCGACACCAAGGCAGCTGTATTTAAATGCCTCGAAGATGGGAGACAAGGGATTGATATTGAGGTACACCTGGTACTGAGCGGGGGCAAAGCTCAAGGGATAGATAACTGGCGTAGCATACATGAGCAGCTGAACGCCGAAAGCGATGAGCATAGTCAGGTCGCGGTACTTCGTGGTCAAAGAGGTGATGATGAGTCCCCATGACATGGCGTGGAGGCCGATCATCATGATGAACACAGGGGCGAGGAGGAACGATAACGATAACGATAACGAAAACTGTCCTGTGGCGACGTAATAGGCGTAGATGAGGGCGAACATCAGCAACTGGATGAGCATTTTCACGAGGTTGCTGGTAATACTACTCAGGGGTACGACCAGACGGGGGAAATAGACCTTGCCAAAGACTCCCTGGTTGGCGGCAAAGACATTGCTGCACGAGGTGAAGCAGGTCTGGAAGTAGTTCCACAGGGTGATGCCCGCCATATAGAACAGTGGCTGGGGGATACCGTCGGTGCTAATGCCTGCCAGTCCACCGAACACGAACATATACATGATGGTGGTGAACAGGGGTTGGATTAAATACCAGGCAGGACCGAGAATGGTCTGCTTATACTGCGTGACGATGTCACGCTTGATATACATTCGATACAGGTCACGGTAGTTCCAGAGACCTTTAATATCGACATCAAGCCACTTCTTCTTTGGCTCGATATGACTTACTATTTCACTTGGATTCATAATCAATTTCATTAATAACGTTAACGATAACGGGAACGTTAACTTTGCCTGCGGATTGAGGAAATGAGGCCAGTTAATTGTTTCTGTATGCCCGTAAGATTAAACAATAATTCTTTATATTGTTCTTCTGTTATGTATTTTAGGTTCTTGGAAATGAGGAGTTGAGTTTCAACCTCATTGGCAGAGCCTAACGATAAATCTAGGAAGTGGGCGAAGTCGGCATCTGATGGACGGCCAGCTCCTTCTGCTATGTTTGATGAGATGCTTACGACTGCTCTCTGCAACTGATCACAGAGACCTTTCTTCTCGAACCAAGGAAGGTTTGAAGTTACTTCGTAGACTAGGGTGGCGTATGCTACGGCATCTTGCCAGACCTTGTATTCACGGAAGTTACGAGAGGAGTTCATGATTTAACCTTAACGGGAACGATACGCTGAAGCTACGATAACAATACGCTGAAGCTACGAAACGGAGCGAGCTCCTACGATACGTTTTACTACGAAACGCGAAGTAAGCTTCGCTACGAAAACGGAGGTTGTTTACTGTTTATTAATAGATGTCAATTCTGTCACGAAACATGTATCTGTCCCCTTGGTCCTAAGAAAAGTCTTTTATTGTCTGACGACCCAGTTTTCAAGACGGATATCCCTGAAACGGTGAAAATCCTTTGTGTTGTCTGTAACACAAATCATATCATTGGCAATGGCAGTACAGGCTATGAGCAAATCGAAATTGTCATCGCAAGGCGTGCCTGCAAGTCGCAGACGCACCTTCTCTGCAGCAGCAATGCCTATAGCACCGTTGATAGGCAGCACATTGATGTCCGAAAGGAATTGGTTCAGTTGTTCAGAGCGGTCTATGCCATCCTTTTGCATAGACAACTCAACACCCATTTTCAGTTCCAACTCCGTAATCTCCGAGATATAGCAATTTTCCCAACCGACCTTATCAATAAGCTGATCAATACGATATCTGCCCCGCAAGTAAAAGATGCAGATATTTGTATCAAGAAGATAAGCTGATTGCTTCATAACTCAACAATATCATGCCTGAAATTACGCATAGACTTCAGTTCTTTAATAAAGTCTTCATCCGTCATTCCATCATCACCCCACATACCATAGTATTTCTTTGCAGAAATAGTCTGTACCGTTGAGGATTTCAGCGACTGGGACAACAATGCAATAAGGTCTCTCTTCGCATCTGGACTCAAATGTTTCACGATATTCCAATAACTGCTTACTGTATTGTGGGGCGTTGCTGCTGTCATCATATTTCTTTCATTATAAATTTGCGCTGCAAAGATACGAAAAGATTTTGATACTTGTCGCAGATTGAATCAAAATTATACAATTAATGAGTTAATTACACGGTAATTATATGTTTCTTTATCTTTCAACGTGGCATATCACCAGACCAGCCGTGGCCAAGATCCCAGTGGTGATCATACACGAACTCGAAGTATGGGAGGGAGAACTCTTGTTCAAGGAGAGCAGAGAGCTCGTCCTGAATGGGATCTGCCCACTTGCCAACAAGGACTATAAACTTATTGACATTCCAGGCTACGCGTCCACGGGGAACTTGGGTATAATCACCCTCGAACTTGGTACGCTCACCCTTAGCCTGAGCCTTAAAGTACTCCCTCTGCCAGATCTGACGATGGAGCTTGGGGTAGTTGATGAAAGGCACACCTTTCTCAGCTGCATCCTCTACCATCTTAGGGGTAAGTTCTTTCTTATGGACACCAAAGAAGCTGTGTTCCTCTGGGTCATACCAGAAGATTCCCACGCACGGCATTTGCTCGTCGAAGGACTTCATATCCTCCATCTGGGCTTTACGGTCTTTATCGTTCAGTTGTGTCATAACTTCAACGTTAATTCATCGTTAATTATTTATTTCGAACACGAATCGCACGGATTGAACGAATGATTTCTTAGGTGAAAGTTGAAAGGTGAAAGGTGAAAGGATTTACAAGTTGAAAGGTGAAAGGTGAAAGTTGAAAGTTTTTTCGAGTTGAAAGGTGAAAGTTTACTTTGAGCCTTTCGGCGTTTCTTTAAGTTTCTTTATTATTGTAACTAGAATCGCTATAAGTTCCTTGCAGTCACATAAAAGCGAATCATATATATTATCGTCAAGATATTTTGTCTCATGGAGTAAATCCAACCAATATTCTGTTTCGTCTGCTTCCTTAAGAGCAATGTTCAACTTGTTCAAGAAGTCCATCCTGGACTGAGCATTCTTGCTCTCCCTTGTGTTAGCTCCAATGCTTGTTCCACAACGCAAGAGCTGCTTCGACATTATCTGCTCATGCTTTTGTTCCGTCAAGAACTTGTAGCAGTTAATGATGCGGATGGCAAAGGAACGAGACTTGTGTTGGATAATACTATCCATAGGTGAAAGGTGAAAGGATTTACAAGTTGAAAGTTGAAAGGTGAAAATTGAAAGGTGAAAGGTGAAAGGTGAAGAGTTAACGATAACCTTAACCTTAACGGGAACGGGAACTGTCACCTTACTCCTTTAATCAAACAAATCCTTGATCCTGTCTTCTACCTCTGGACTCAACTTGACACCTTGGCCTATGAGTTGCAAGCCTAATTCGTCAATCCTCCCAT
>JAEEGK010001237.1_pt1 | contig 64126 bp, 45 predicted proteins | sample 8958771 | NCBI WGS metagenome assembly JAEEGK01 (sample SAMN16246547, study PRJNA631951) | gut metagenome | biome: gut microbiome; feature: rumen; material: SC-attached | host: Bos | place: Iran: Karaj | collected 2018-10 | reverse complement strand
ATTTTTTAGCACTTTGTCGCGGGCCCTGGGCCGTGCGCCCCCCCGCGGGGGGGGGGGGGGGGGGGGGGTGGGGCGCTGATTTAATACACCAGCTCGTGGAAAAGTTTGTTTACATCTATGCCGCTGATTAGGACGCCTTCCTGATACAACTCCAGCATACCGTCTTTGCCGCCCTGCAGATGACTTGAGGTAATTCCGTGTTTAATGGAAATATCGGCTTCCATCAAAGCAGAAAGATGGTCGCAGATACGTACAAGTTTTCCGTCTACAGGATTAAAACTGTCTTTATTATACTTTCCGTTCAGTTCTTCCCACTCTACCTTTTGAACTTTTCCGTCTTTACCCTTTATTCTGTCTGCAAACTCATCGCTTGTGTAATAAATAACTTCATCAACATACGATTTATCCATAAGAGGAACAAGTTCTTTGTTTACAATTTCATCTTCAATCTTCTTTACGATATTTGGTAAAGCATCTGTAGCCTGTTTTACAGGAGAAATAATATCGCGTGTAACAGATTCAGGTAAATCGTGGAACAGTGCGCTAAAGTAATTATTCACTACCCGCCTTTCGCACATAGATGGATTTGTTTCGCGGCCGAGCAGCAAAGTCATTATTGCAACGAAGAAACAGTGACCTAGAACTGAAGTTGCAGGAACTCGAGGGGTTTGATTCCATCTTGTCTGGAAACGAAGCTGTTCTATTTTAAGCAGGAAATCAAACTCTTTCTGGCGGGTCATAAGCTTTTGAAGACCTTCCAGATCAAGATATGGCTGGATATCTGCTTTAAGTTCTGTGTCTATTTTTGAAAGTCGTTCTTTTTCATTTACAACGCTGAGCATTTCGAGCTCGCGGATTGTTGAATACTTGTGAGCGGCATTATAAACACGAACAGAATCCTTTAATTGTTCAGGTAAAGCAAACGAACCTGAATTCTGTCCAATATGAATTGTGAATTCCGAAAAAAGAGAATCATCGGTAATAAGCTGGCGGTACTGTTTTAAAACCCATTCGTTGAGCCTCATATATTCACGGGTGAATTCTTTTTTGAGCATCTGCTGAACGGGAGCTTTTATATCGCACAAGGCAATCTTTTTAAGAAGATCAAACAGCGAAGCATACGCCATCCACTTCCAGTTTATTTTAGTTCCTTTTTTTTCTTCGTATTTTCCGATTATGTAGGCAATGACCATTTTTTCGCCGGCCTTGTCCATTTCGACTAAATCAAACGGGCGTATAAGGTCATTCCAGCGCTGAATAGAAAATCCTTCGAATATTTTGAGAATGAGTTGTTTATCCATTATTGTTAGTTGCTCAAGCCCTTCTTCTGGTCCGCATCCATTTTATCCTTCCAGACCATAGCTTTTTTCTTAATTTCTTCTGCTTCGTTTGAACGACCAATTACTATATAAAGCTTGCGAAGTGCTAAAAGATATTTAATAGCATCACGCATATCATCAATACGACGTGTAGAAAGTTCGTAGCGGTCACGGTAACCATTTGCGGCTTTATCCAAAAGCTTTTGAACCATTCTTACATACAAAACTGTTGTTTCATAGTCCTGGGCACGTGGATCAAAAAAGTCCTTGCCTGCTGTTTTCATATCTATAAGATTTTTTGCAACAGTAGCAAAGCGGCCTTCAAGCTCAATAAATGACCATTTCCATTTACTGTTATCGCCGAAAGCATCTTTAAGAATCTGAATTTCAAGTCCAAGCTTACGGATTACAAGATAGCGTTTAATAATATTTACATTTGTGATTTTTTCGTGATAAGGCAAAAGCTCTGAATATGGACAGTCGATTACGTTTGAAACAATTTCTTCAAGATAGATGATTGCCTTGTAAAGCATTTTACGTGCATCGTTTAAGGCATCATTATTTTTAACTTCCATGAGCTTAAGGGAAAGACTGTTCTGGGCAACATAAAGAGAGGCAACATAAATCATATCTTCGCAAAGAAGAAGTTTTTTATACTCAAGGCCAATGTCTCCGTCGTGCATGGCATTGCGCATAGTTTTTTCTTTTTCAAGAGTCTGAGTAATTTTGTCTTTGTACGGCTGGATACATTCCTGGAAATGTAACCTTGTCTCTTCTGAAATTTTTGCCATCAGAATCCTCCGCTGTATTTCTGGAGCATTGCCCTTGCATGATCGAGTGACTGTTCTGTGTTGGCATCACCCGAAAGCATTCTTGCAATTTCTGCTACTCTTTCTTCTCCCTGTACAATATGAACGTTTGAAGAAGTAATTCCGCCGGAAACTGCTTTTTCGATCTTTATTTGATTATCGGCATAAACTGCGATACTGGCTAGATGTGTTATGCAAAAAATTTGACGATTTTTTGCAAGGTTTTTCATGTGTGAACCAACGGCTACGGCAACCTCACCGCCGATTCCAGTATCAATTTCGTCGAAAATCAATGTTTCTACACTATCATTTTGAGCGAAAATCGTTTTTAAAGCAAGCATTACACGAGAAAGCTCACCACCGGAAGCAATTTTGGCAAGCGGCAGGAGCGGATTTCCAGGATTAGCACTTATAAGGAATTCAATGTTGTCTTTTCCGTAAGGACCGCATTTCTGAGCAACATCATTTCCCTCTTTTTCTACAAGGCTTACTCCAAAATGAGTTCCTTTCATTCCAAGCTTTGAAAGAATCTGGTCAACTTCGAGTGAAAGCTGATCTGCGCATGCCTTACGTTTTTTAGTAATTGAATCTGCACGCAAAAGGATTTCTTTTTCAAGCTCTTTTATTTGTGCTGTAAGTTTATCTTTTGCACCGGCTCCTTCGGCATTTTCATCAATAAACTGCTGTGCCTGTGTACAATAATCAAACACTTCGCTGAGCGGAGCATTTACAGAAGAAGCATACTTTTTCTTTAAGTTGTATATAAGCGAAAGTCGTTCCTGAACCTGAGCCAGACGGGCCGGATCAAAAACAAGCTTACTTTGATAAGAAGAATATTCTGCAGCAATATCAGAAAGCTCATAGAAAGAAGATTCAAGACGTTCATCAAGAGCGCGTACTTCCTTGTCAAAATCTGTAATTCCTGAAGAAGCACGGCGGATTTTTTTAAGAAGATCAATTACAGAACCTTCACCGTCATCAAGCATTTTTCCAATTTCATCTACGCCAGAATATAATTTTTCGTAAGAAAGCAGACGGGTTTCTTCATCTTCAAGCTGAACATCCTCGTCTTTTTTAAGTTTTGCTTCATTTATTTCCTGAACCGCAAAGGTAGACATGTCAAGCTTACGAAGCCTTTCACTTTCCGAAAGTGAATACTGCTCAAGCTGACGGCGAAGCGAAACTAAAAGCGCATACTTTTTTGTAAACTCTTCTACTTCACTAACAATGCCTGCTCTGCTGTCTAAAAACTTTCTGTGTTCAGGCACTTTCATAAGCGACTGATGCTCATGCTGGCCGTGAATATCTACAAGGAATGCAGAAAAAGCTGCAAGGTCACCGCGGGTTACAGGTGTATCGTTTATCCATGCTCCGGACTTTCCTGTATCGCGGATAAAGCGTCTTAAGAGTACCCGGTTATTTTCTATTTGGATTCCATGCTGGTCGAGCCATTCCAAAGCATTTGCAGGCTCTTCGTCTTCGGCAAGCTGTCGTACAGTCTGATTTTGAGGAAGTACAAAAGTTCCGCTTACAGAGGCTTCGTTTTTACCTGCTCTGATTTGTGAAGTTTCTGCTTTTCCGCCAAGTAAAAATGAAAGGGCTCCGATAAGGATAGATTTACCAGCCCCTGTTTCACCGCTTAATACTGTAAAGCCGCGGTTGAATTCAAGAAAATCATTTTCGATGAGCGCAAAATCTTTAATGTTTAATTCTTCAAGCATAAGGTTCACCTCGCCAATTTAATTTTGAACGAAGGGCATTAAAGAATTTTTCCTGTGTGCAGCAGATTAATTTTATTTTTTTATTTATGAGTTTTATTTCTATTTTATCGCCTTCCATAAGCTTTACGGGTTCAAGACCGTCGGCAAGCATACGGATTTCTTTTGTTCTGCAAGGCTGAATATTTATTGTAAGAACTCCATCCGGTCTTAAAACAATCGGGCGGCTCGAAAGCGAAAATGAATTTATTGGTGTCATTACTAAAGCATCAAGACATGGATCAACAATAGGACCGCCTGCCGAAGCAGAATAAGCTGTTGAACCTGTTGGAGTACATATAATTACACCGTCTGATTTTAATTTACAAAGATGATCGCTGTCAAAAAGAACATCCATTGCAACAGTTCTGGCAGTATGCTTTGCGCTTATTACAATATCATTCAAAGCAAGCTGTTCACCCTGGAGTTTTCCGTCACGATAAAGTGATGCTTTAAGCATGCAGCGGTTCTGAGAAGGAGCCTTTCCATTTAAGAAAAGTTCAAGACTCTGCTGCCATTCATTTTGCTGAACAGATGACATAAATCCAAACTGACCAAGATTTACTGGGAAAACAGGAACACCGTATTTTACACAGTTTCTTGCGGCATACAAAACTGTTCCGTCTCCGCCAAGTGTAATTACAAATTCGTAATCTTTGAATGGCTTATCTTCGGCAAAACCGTCAAAGCTCAGGAAATCACATTCAATTTTTTTTGACTGTAAAAAAGCGGCAATTTGTTTGGAAAGTGAAAGAGACTTTTTTTTACTTGTATTAATAATAATCAAAACTTTTTTCATCTTTCCATTTCCCCATTTTTATGGAAGAGTTCCAAGAACCTTTACAATCTTTGCAGCCTGTGCCTGTGTAAGACGAGGATATAAAGGAAAATGTGCAGTACGAAGAAGCAGAGATTTTGCGTGAATGCAGTTTTCCGAAAGTTCATCTTTAAGTGCAATTACAGAACCTGCAAAAGCCTGCTGAATTTCAATATCTTTTTTGGCAGTGTAAGATTTTACATCTTTAAAAGAACTGCTCAAAATAAGCGGGAACGAACACATTGTAGAAGCGCCTTCCATATCTCGTGCAAAAGTTTTGTGCCGGCCAATCATGCAGGAACGCTGGTACATTGTAAAAATTTCGCGTCTTGTATTTTCGTTGCGGTTGAATTCCTTAAGCTGAACCCAGGCAAGTGCACTGTTAATATCAGGAAGAAGATCTGTTAGTGGTGCTTCGTCTGTAAACTTTTTAAGAACAATCCATTCACGGCGGCCTGGTGCCATAAGAACTGCACCACCACCTGCTGTAATAACGTCTTTTTCTTCAAGACCAAGGATTGTGTAAACACCAAAAAGTCCGGCTCTTTTACGGTCTTCGCTTGGAGTACCGTCTTCGTTTTTAAGTGCAACAGAAGCACCTGCGCTTTGAGAAATATCTTCTACTACCGGGATACCAAGAGAAAGGATTGAATCAAAGTCTGGGAGGATTCCTTCTGTTTCATGAAGGAGTAAAAGTCTTCCGCCGTTTTGAATACCCTTCTGGATTTCTTCTACAGGCATAAGTCCGTCTGTTTCTGAAACATCAAGAACAAGAGGCTCATAGCCCAAAGACTCAACAACCTGATACTGCCAGGCCGGAGCAAGTGCGGAAAGCATAATTTTTGAGGCTTTTTCAAAATCCAATGACAAAAGAATATATTTAAGGGCAACTGCAGGACTGCGCAAAGCAACTGCTCCGTCACACTTAAAAAATTCTTTTACCTGCTGGATTAATCTTGCATTTAACTCACCTGGACCAATCTTTTCATCGACCATGCAGGTTAAAACTGCATCCATTTCTTTTCTACGAATTGTTGAACTGTATGTTTGTATCATTATTAATTTAAATCGATTATTTTCTGCAATTCTTTTGCATCGAACAACTTCCGAATATTTAACATAATAAGGTATCCTGTTTCTTCGCGGATAACACCTTCAATATATTCAGAACCAATACCTGTGAGCATCTGAGGAGGCTCTTTTACATCTTCTGCCTTTACTACAACTACTCTTGCGACCTTATCAATAATAATACCGATTTTATTATTATCAATATTCAGGATTATAAAACCGCCTTCGAAATCAGTTTCTTCTTTTTCAAGAGCCTGTATTCTAAAGCGTTTGTGTAAATCAATTATAGGGATAATTTCACCACGTAAATTTATGATTCCTTCTACATAATAAGGAGAATTCGGGATAACACGCACATTCTGTAAACGAACAATTTCCTTTACATCCATGATGTTTACGCCATATAACTCGTTGCCAAGCTGGAAGGTTACCAATTGGAACTGTGTTTCTTCTGAAGCCATATTTCCCCCAAAATATAAATACTATTATATAATAATACTCCTAAAAAGTGAAATTTGCAATATTAAATATATGCAATCATATTGAGTTTGCTCCCTTTCGTGGAAAAAGCCTTCGGCCAACTGAGAAACTTGTCCTCAGTCTTTTTCCACTACGGTCGCAAATTCAATCTTTTCCTATTATTATACATAGTATTTATATTTTTTCTTCAATCAACCTGGAACAAGGTTATGCCTGTTATGTAGTTTATGCCTACCTCCTTTAGGACCAGGGAACAGCTTTCCAGAGTGGAACCGGTGGTGCAGACGTCGTCCAGCAGGATTATGTTCTTTGGAAGCGTTCCTTTATATGGTTTTAAGGCTTTTTGGAATCTGGAAGGTGGAACAACACTGTAAGCTTTGCCTATCTGCTTAAGGCGCCCTTCTCTGCCTAGTTTTTTCTGCTGCATTGCTGTTGAACGTTCCAGAATCCGTAAAACCTTATAACCGTAAATGTATTCGAGCAGATTGCATAATTCGTCAATCTGATCCCAACCCTTCTGCTGGAGCTTGCCTTTTCTTGGTGGAACGGGAATAACCACCTTTAAATCAAGCTTTTGCAGGACCAAATTAAGTATCTTTGCAAAGAAAAGCGATAAAGACCTGATTTCCTGTGATTTCCACATAAACATAAGCTCTTTATTCCATATTCTGTACGGAAATAACGGAAGCATTTTGTCTACATGAGTCACAACAGGCTTAATTCTGCAGTCAAAACAGGTTTCCTGAGTAGAAAGCAGCTCTTTTCCGCATATCTTGCAGCGGTCTTTGAATAAATCATCCTTTTCCACGTTTTTTATGGAAAGATACGATTTACGGCATTCCCTGCAAAGCGGATAAAGAAACGACTTTTTCCCACAGATTACACACTCTTCCCCACCCGAAATCACCGCAAACACCACCCTGAGCACTGCCTTGATTCCAAGCTTAAAAAGATACCATAATTTTTTCATACACTATAGTTATTCTTTTTTTTTGTTAAAAGAGGAAGTTTTTTGTAGGGATTTTGAAAAAAAAATGAATTTATTGTGGTAAAAGATTATTTTTCCACTTAGAAATCATTTTTAATGCGTCCATTGGTGTCATGTTGTCGGTGTCGCAGGAAAGGATTTCGGAAAGAATGATTTCTTCATCGCTGAAAAGTCCCGGTGCATTTGCATTTTGAACAGGCATAACTGCTGCATCAGGAATATCGCTTTCCATAACAGGCTTATCTGCTGCAACTGACTGAATATGCTGGAGTATTACATTTGCACGGTCTATTACGCTTTGTGGAAGGCCTGCAAGCTTTGCAACATGAATACCATAAGAATTTTCTGTAATGCCTTCTATAACTTTGCGCATAAATACAACGCTGCCGTTTTCTTCATTAATCTGAAGACACAACTTTTTAAGGGACGGATGCTCCATTCTGGTAAGTTCATGGTAATGAGTTGCAAACATTGTTTTACACTTTACAGTATCAAGCAGGTATTCAGAAACTGCACGAGCTATTGCAAGACCATCTTCTGTAGAAGTTCCGCGTCCTACTTCATCCATAATTACAAGGGAACGGCTTGTGGCAGCACGAAGGATATTTGCGGTTTCCATCATTTCTACAAGGAAGGTAGATTCTCCCTTTGCAAGATTATCGCTGGCTCCTACACGGCAGAAAATGCGGTCTACAATACCAATTCTAGCCTTTACTGCAGGAATGTACGAACCTGTCTGGGCTAACAAAGCAATGAGCGCATTCTGACGAAGATATGTACTCTTACCTGCCATGTTCGGACCTGTAATTAAATCAAAAGAAGGAATGCCGTCATTCTGCTCTGCGCTTATTTTTGCGTCATTCGGAACAAACTCTCCGCTTGGAAGATGAGCTTCTACAACAGGATGTCTTCCTTCTGTAATTTCAAAAACAGTTGAATTATCTATCTGAGGGCGAACCCAGCGGTTATGAACTGCAGCAAAAGCAAGAGAAGCTGTAACATCTGTAACTGCAATTTCATCTGCAAGCTGCAAAAGATACTGAATATGCTGTTTTATCTGCTCGCGAACTTCCAGGAATAAATCGCGTTCAAGTTCAAGAATTTTTGTTGAAGATTCATTAAGCTGCATTTCGAGTGACTGAAGCTTTTCTGTAGTGTAGCGGTCGCCGTTTACAAGTGCGCGTCTCATTATAAAATGAGCTGGAACTGCAGAAAGCTTTCCTTTTGAAACTTCAATAAAATAGCCTGCAGCATTATTATATTTAATCTTGAGTGTTGTTATTCCAGTTTTGTCTCTTTCTTCTTCTTCATAAGCTTCGAGTACTTTGTTGAAGTTGTCATGAATCTGACGCCAGTGATCAAGCTCTTGGGACCAGCCTGGTCTTATGATTCCACCGTCTGTAAGCGAAGTTGAAGGATCATCTAAAATTGCGTTTTTAATAAGCTCAACAATTTTTGAAGAAGTTTCTGATTCTATAAAAGAAAAATCATAGCCTGTAAGATATTCCTTTACATTTGCCCATGATTCAAGACTAAGACGCAGTGCCTGTAAATCTTTAGGATGAGCCCTGTCCATTGCAACGCGGCCTGCAAGACGTTCAACATCAAGAATAACAGATAAATCTGTCTGAAGCTTATTAAGCATATCCTTGTCTTTGTAAAGTGTAGTAATTCTATCCTGACGGCTATAAATTGCATTGCAGTCTGTAAGCGGGAACAAAAGCCAGCTTCGTAAAAGACGGCTTCCCATTGCAGTTTTTGTAAAGTTTACGCATTCAATAAGTGAATAAGAAGAAGTGCCGTCGCGCATGTTTTCTGTAATTTCAAGATTTCTGCGCGAAGAATCGTCCATAATAAGAAAATCGCTGTCGGCATATTTTGTAATTTCGGTTACATGAGGTGTTTTTGTATTTGTAGTTTTATCAAGATAATCAAGCAAGAAACCTGCAGGTGCAATTTCGGCATCTGTTTCTTCGAGCCCGAATGATTTTAATGAAATTGTATTGAACTGCTGGAGTAATCGTTTATAAGAAAACTCAATATTAAAATCCCAGTCGGGATAATACGAAACAGCTATTTCTGTTCTGCCAGAAAGTACACTCTGAATATCTTCATTATTTTTTAATGACAGTGGTAAAAGAATTTCTCGTGGTGATGCGCGGTTTAATTCCTTTACAAAGTTTTCGCCCATTTTGTTTGCGGGCCAGGAGGTAGCCTTGAATGAAGCAGTTGTTACATCTATAAAAGCAAAGCCGGCCCTTCCCTTTACAACAGACAAGGCTGCAAGATAGTTAGCGCGGTTTCCTTCAAGATATTCCGCTTCTACAGCAGTTCCGGGTGTGATTATTTCTACAACCTTTCTTTCTGCAATTCCTTTTCCTGCACGAGGAATTTCGCCAACCTGTTCACATATTACGATTTTTTTCCCAAGACGCAAAAGTCGTGCAATATAAACCTTTGCAGCATGATAAGGAATACCGCACATTTTCTGACTTGCGCGGTGAGTTAATGTTAAGTTTAAAATGCGTGAAATTTCTACGGCGTCATCATCGAACATCTCGTAGAAATCTCCTAAACGAAAAAATACAACCTCGTTTTTGTACTGTTCTTTTATTGAACGGTACTGAACCATCATAGGTGTAAGGTTTTCATTATTTTCCATGGTTAATATCCAAGTCTTTGAATAACCTGGTCAGTTATATCTACTGAATTGCTGTACCACAAAATTGAATTAGAAGCCTGCAGACTCAAAATCATACTGTAACCACCGCTTTCTGCAATTTTTTCAAGGGTGTCGTATAATTTTTTATAAAATTCATCTGAAGTTTCAAGTGACTTGAGCATAGATTCAAGTTCAACGTTTTTTGCGTTTGTATATTCTCTAAGATAATCTGTTTTCTTAGTGATTTCTGCTTCGACCTTAAGAGCCTGACTTTCGTTTCCGTTCTGCTGGTATTCAACCTTTTTCTGCTGAAGGATTTTAAGCTCCTGAGTTCGTTTGTCTATTTCTTCCTGAAATTCAGCCTTTTTCTTTTCGTAGTTTCTTATAGGTGCAGAGTTGCGGAAATAAGCGTTGTATACCTTTGATGTATCTACAACACCAAACTTTGTAATCTGCTGTGCAAAAGCACCTGCCATAGAAATAACAAAAGCAATGCCTAAAGCTAAAATCTTCTTGTTCATTTTATTTCCTCTTTATTTACAAAACAAAATATTGTTTTATTTATTTACTATGTTGAATGAAAGAACGAACATATATGGTTCTAATCCGTCTTTACCACCCCACTTAACTTTACCATCAATAACCTGATAGCGCCAGGTGAACAACAGATGAAGCGGGAACTGCTGCATAAGGAAGCGGATTCCAGGACCCATACTAAAGTAGAAGTCGTTCATAGAAAGACTTGTGAAAAGCTGTTTTACTTCTGGTTTTACAACAACAGCATCATGGAAGAAGTCTAATCCTACTACACCTGGAACAAATGGAATACGGAATTCAACCTGTGTATTCCACAAAATTTTTCCTTTAGTATCTGCAGATCTGTAAAGCTCTGCCCAACCGCGTCCTGTAAACATACCGTCGATATATGGTTTGTTAGAATCACTTATTACAGAATTATTGATTGGGAACAGCATTGTAAGTCCTGTACAGAATGCAAAGATTCCTTTGAAAGAAGTCTTTTCTGCAATCTGCCAGTCGAACAATGTGAAATAGTATTCAAACTTTGTTTCTGAACTCATAAAGAATTCTTTTTCTACTTTTGGAATAAGACCATTGAAAGTAAACTTCTGGCTTGCAAACCATCCTTTTGAAGGATCATAGTTTAAATCACGATCATCCATAGAGAAGCTTGTCCAGAATGTATTCATAAGTCCTACGCGGTTTCCATACATTGAAATTCCTGAATCAACCGGTACGAACGAATGTTCATCAAAAATATATTTAGTAAGAGTATTGTTAATACCACCGGCAAGAGAAAGAATTGCAAAACGAGGAGTCCATCTTCTACCAAGGGCAGTTCCAAGTGTTGCAGAAAATCCTTCGTAATTAACATTGTAATGGTACTGGTCAAATACTCCGTTTGGCTGATACATCATAATTGGTGTGTAGCCGTTTGTATGAGAGAATGAAAGAGATTCCTGGAATGTAATAGGAAGGTCTCCGATCCAGCCCTGAGAATATGAAAAGTCTACTGTCTGTGATTTTTTAGCGGCATTTACAGAAGCCGAAATTGCTTTTCCTTCGCCAAAAAGGTTTGTATTTGAAACTGTAAGATAAAGTGAAACAGGAATGTCTTCAGGGTCTGTTATTCCAGAGAATGCCATACCAACATTCATTGCAATTGTTGAGGTTTCTTCTACAGAGAAAACAAGGTCTACAAGATTTTCTTCTGAACCCTGCTGAACGTCTGGAATTACATTAGAGAAATACTGAAGATTATAAAGATTTCTTAAACCTGAAATAACCTTATCACGAGAAAAAACATCGCCCGATTCAATTGGAATTTCGCGGGTGATAACATAATCTTTTGTTTTGTTATTGCCCTTTACAATTATGTTTTCAATATGGCTGCGTGCCCTTTCGTCAATTACAAGAGTATAAGAAATTTCTTTGCGGTCTGTATCTTTTGTAGGAACAGGATAAAAGCCGTTAGACATGTATCCAGATTCATAATAAACATTTGTAATTGCAGAAAGGCCTTCTTCGAATTTTATAGAATTAAATACGGCACCTTTCTTAAGCTTCATTTGTGAAGCAAGCTTTTCTGTTGTAAAAATCTGGTTTCCTGTAAGTTCAAGACCACCATATGTATACTGCGGACCTTCCTGAATTACAAAAGTAATTGTAAGGTCTGTCCGCTGCTTGTCATCATTATCTGTTGATTCAATTTTTACATCAAGAATATTGGCATCTATATAACCGCGCTCATTGTAATAGCTGAGGATTGTCTTTTTATCCAGTTCAAGTGCAGAGCTTTTAAAAGCACCGTCTTTAAGGAAGCCTATTTCTTTAAGAGAGATTTTACCTTTAAGAACGCGTTCAGAAACAATTGTGTTTCCTGTCATGTGAATGCTGCTTATTACAGTATTGCGTCCTTCTGTAATTTCATAAGTAATTTTTATTCCACTATCTGTTTTTTCTGTTGTGTGAGTTACCTGTGAATCTGTATAACCTTTTTCGATATAGTGTTCACGAATAATGCGCTCATCAATAAGAACACGGTTTTCATTATAGATTTCATTGTTCTTTGATTTTATTAATTCCCTTAATTCACCGTTTCTGATTTTCTGGTTTCCGACAAATTCAATTTTAGTGATTGCAGGATATTCTGTTACGTTAAATACAAGAAGAACCTTTTCCGGATCTTTATCGTGAGTTACCCAAGGTTCAATATCTTCAAAGAAATCAAGTTCATTAAGCTTATCAATAATTTCGCTGTAGAGCTCTTCTGTAAACGGCTGGCCTATAAAAGAACTTGTTACGCCTGTAATTTCAGATTTTTTTATGATTTTTAAGCCTTCAATTTCGATTTTTGAAATGGTATGTCCCCAAAACCAGTCGCCGTCTTCTTCCTGAGCAAAGGCTCCGCAAAGACAAAAAAGTATAAAAAATATGCTCAATAACTTTCTGCGCATAAAAAACTCCGTTTTTAAAAATTAAATTTCCACGAAAACGAAAGTGATGTTGCAGGCACATAGGATTTAAACTGGAGACCTGGTGTAAGATCCCATGTCATATCCCACCTTATGTTCATCACCGGCAATTCCAGTTCCAGACCAAATTCAGGCTGGAAAAGAAGATTACCAGTAGACAAATACTCTGTATCTACATAATCCGACGCAGACATATTGAGCATTGCATCTACATATAATGCACTTCCGATGTACTTACCTATATAAACAGTTGAGTTATCAAAGAAGTTACCAATAGTCATGCTTTTTGTTTCATTTCTTTTATTACTCAAATATATAGTATTCTGTAATATATTAGTACGTACTGAAAATATATCAAAATTCAGCAAATCTCGCAACTTGTTTTCTAATTCTCTTACAATTGTTGACTGAAGATAATATTCACCGGCAGAAACGAATAAATCACCAACTGAATCAGAATCGGCAAGAACAATCTGACCCATCAAAAGCTTGATTTCGTTTTCTGATTTTGGCGGAATTGAAGTAAAACGAGGGTTAAAATCAAGCAGATACTGGTTTTCGGCAGAAAGAATAATTCTTACAGTCTGACCTTCAGAATCGCGTTCACGGGTTTCGGCTTTTATTGTTACAAGAGGATTAGTAACATCCTGCGGATTAAACTTAATGTTTCCTTCTTTTATATAGAAGTTTCGGTTCAAATAAGCAACATCACCTGATTTTATCTGTAAAGAACCGTCAATCTGATAAAGATTTGCAGCAGTATCTACTTTACAAGAAATAGAAGACTGCGGGACAAATACACAGCGCAAAAGCGGATTAAAGTTTAAAGATGAATGGGTTCCAACTTTAATATCAAGGTCTGTTGTAACGCTGAAATCAAAATCATTATTGTTTAACTGTGCATTATTATTTGAAATGTCTGTTAAATCAGAAATAATATTGAGGTTTTCGCAATAAGTGCTACCGGTAAAGTCAAAGTTTTTATTTTCCCAGGTAATAAGAAGGTCAACCTGAGCATCGCTGTTAAGCTTTATGATTGGACTTTTGAACTTAATAGGAACTGTCTGTTTTTCAAGAGTAAGGAGCTTCATGTCAAAATGATCAACAGACCATTTATTCATGTATGCATGTGTACTCATCTTAAACTTCTGAACATTCTTTAAGCTGTAAACAGATTCAGAAACAGAGAATTCGTTATTCGAAGCAGTAAGAAGAATTTTATCTGTTGAAAGCCTTTGATCAAACAGGAACGGCAGATAGAACTGAGGACTTGTAATAGAAAGCGCACCTTTGAAATCTGGTGTGTCAAATGGTCCGCGCATTGTTACAGAACCTTTTACTAAGCCCTGATCTACCTTGATAATATCATCAATAGTGATGTTTGCAAAAAGCTTATTCAAGTCTATGTTTGCGTTAGAGATTTTTATAAATGGATTTGACTTGTCAAAGCTTCCAGTGATGTCTGCATTAATTATGTCGCCCATGTTCCATGATGCATAAAGCCCTTCTTCTGTTCCAAAGGTTCCGTATAAACCAAGATTTTCTGAAGAATAGAATGAAAGGAAATCTTTTGTATAATTTATGGAAAGGTCAAAAGCAACAGGCTTCTTTAAAAGAGTTCCGCTTAGTTCTGGGCACGAAAGCTTGATAGAAAGACTTTCCGGGAAAACAGAATCTTCAGGCACATAAGAATCTTCAACATTAAGAGAAAATGGCATTATTATGTTTTTCTGGCCCTTTGTCATAAACTGGGCGTTCATTTTTCCGGTAAAATCTTTAAATGATGCATTTCCGCTAACGTCAGAAACTACCCAGTTCTTTGCATTAACAGAAAAGGAATTCAAAGTTAAGTCGCGCTCTTCAAGAATTGCAGAACCTGTGGCAGAAACAATTTCGTCATTCAAAAGGAATGTGAGCTTTTCAATCGAAGCAGTTGCATAAGGATGTTCAAGAGTTCCGGAAAGATAAAGGCTTGCAGAAAGCTCATTGTTATCATGTTTAACTCGCATAAAACGGTTAAGGCTGAAGTTTGAAATTTCAACCATTGCGTTTGCATAAAGTGACGAGAACAGATTTTTAGAATTAAGCTCAACAAGGTCTGGGTTAGAAACATTTGCGTCTACAACAAAAGATTCTTCTGCAAGCTCATCGCGCAGATTTATCTGAATACCTGCAGAACTGAAAACATTTGAATCAAAGTTTATTGTTACATCTGAGTTTCCCTGCAATGAAGAATACAAGTCGGTATAAGAAATGGAATTAATCTGAGCACCATATTTTGTACCGTTTCCTGAAAGTTCAAGTCTTGGATTTACAGAAGAATCAGGAATGTCTTTTTCTACCTGGAACAGCTGCAGAGTAACTTCAGGCCCCTGCTCTTGTGAATAATCAAACAAAGTATCGAGCGAAACTATGTATGCAGAATTATTAAGCATGAACGGAAGGCCTTTAAACGAAGCATAACCTTCAAAGCTGTTGTTTTTATTTATTCGTATTTCTGCGTCTGTTCCATAATCGCCTGTAAGCGTTACAACTTCGGGCATAATTGTTCCCGAAAAATGATATGGAATTGATGACGAAAGAATATCGACTGTGTAAAATTTATCTAGGCTGTCTGGCATTGAGTCTAGCGAGGCAGTTGCATTTATGGCAAAAGAATTATAAACAAGATAAAAGTTATTAAGCTGAATAGACTGCTCATTTCCGTTTAAAGCAATGAGTAATACCTGGTTATCTTTTTTAGAGTTAGCAAGTACGAGGTATGGAATGTTATACGAAACAGATTTTAAGTCTGTAGAAAAATATGCGTCGCCAGAGAAAACGAATCCGGAAACAGCGCCCAAAGACTGATCAATTGCAGAAGCTTCTTTTTCGCCCATCATTTCTTTAACAATACCAAGTACTGTATCAAGATAAATGGAATTAAGGGAAACGCTTGTCTGTACATATTTTGACTGTGTAAGATAACTTCCGTCTAATTTAATCGTACCCTGAGTAAAATCTTCAAACTCGTCTATGTGTGAATAATCATTTACTTCAAGGTCAAAATCGATTGAATCATTGCGCGGAATTACGCTTGCCTGAATTGCAGTAAGTGCCTTTTCGCCTATGAACAGTTGCGGCGAGAACAACATGAAGCCTGCGTTTTCGAGCGGGTCAAAATAAATTTCTGTAGAAATGTTGTTGCCGTTTGGAAGAATAAATTTCTGTAAATCGGCAGTACCGCTAAGCTGCATTGTATTAAAAATATACGAAAGGTTTGTGCTTCCGCTATAGTTCTGACCGTTGACAGTCAGAGAATTAAGAACTATTTTTTTGTTGTTGCCGTTTAGCGAGTAATCTGCCGTAATTGTTCCAGGAACTAAAGTTTCAGGTACAAAGATTTTTCCGTTTGAATAATACGAAATAATATTTTCATTGATGTTGTATTTTCCGCCGGCAACTATTGTAAGTGCAGAATCTTTTATTTTATTCAAAAGATTTTTATCTGAAATTGTTGAGAAAACAGAAGACGGACTAAGCTTGTCGCTCTGGATTTTTGTTTCAATTTCATTCAGCGTAAAGTCATATACTAAATCGGCTGCAACAGGAATTACATTCTGGATTGTTCGCAGGTTCAACTTTTTGTCTTTGTAGGTTGCCAGGAAATTTAATTTATTAAGTTTGAATTTTCCCTGTGTAAAATTTGCAAAATTTATATTAACAAACGAATCATCAAGCACAGAGGTTATTGAACCGTTGAACGAAATATCACCTTTTGTGTCTACAACATTGTTATAGGCAATTGACGCAGAGGTGTTCACATTAAAATCTATTGATTTTTTCTGTTCGGCATTTAAAACTCTGATTTCCTTGACCAGCAAGGAAGCGTAAAGAGGCTTTTTATTGTAAATTAATGACAGATTCTTTACCGTTATGTTAGGCGGAATGTAATCCATCACCAGTTTTATTGTATCATATACCTGATTCGTATCTGGTGGAGGCTTTTGCCCAACCTCATCATCCGGAGGTGCATTTGCAAACGGCAGTTCCTGCACAAGATCTATAAGTTCCATTATGTTCAGGTCAACGCCATTAATTGCTATGCCCTTTAAGATTGATTTATAATCCTTTTTTAATAGTGGAAACAACTTGTATTTAATATGAGTGCTTTTTATCTGCGCAATAGTTCTTCCTTCTTTGTCATTAACCTTAATTCCTTTAACTCCAAGATAAGCAAACACAGAAGGAGAAATTGAATCATAAGAAACAGAAAGTCCTGTTCTGTCTTTTATCTGTTCAACAAGCTTGTCTGAATATTTATCTACAATTTTACCAAGACGACGATACAAAGGCACAGACAAAAGAATTGCCATAGAAATTATAACGAGAAAAACTGATATACATATTTTAGTTATCAACGACAGCTTTTTCATTACAGCTCTACTCTTTATGCCTTCCTTATAATATCAAGAGGTTTTTCCTTTCCGGCTTTAACAGAAGGAATAATTGAAACTAACAGAGCAAGAAGCACTGTTGCCACCGAAATTAAAAGCAGTTGAGATAAAGGCAGATTCACCGGAATTGTCTGAAGATAATAAGCCGGATCCATAAGCTTTATTGCATTTATTTCATCTGCAGGTACACCTTTTAAAAGATAACCAACACGGGCAAAAAAGTTAATGATTTTTTCTATGCCTGTTACAATCTGATTAGCATTTACAGCAGCAAGAAGTCCAAACGGAAGTCCAATGATTAAGCCGCCAAGTCCGCAGGTCATACCGGTAATAATGAATGAAAAAGTTATGCCGGAAGGAGTTGCACCAATACTTTTAAGAATTGCAATTTCTTTTCGTCGTTCCATTACAAGCATGACGATTGCCGAAGAAATATTGATTGAAGCAACAAGAACAATGAGCAGCATTATGAATACAAGCATAACCTTGGTAGAAGAAAAGTTTTCGAACTCTGCTTCGTGAACCTGATCCCATCTGTAAAAGTTCATATATTTACCGAACTGAGCTTTAAGTTCACGCTGGATTCTTACAAGATCAGCCGAATATGCATCTGGTGTATTAATCATTATTGTATAAGAAGCATTATCAAGTGAAACAAACTGATACACTGTTTCTAAAGGAACAAAAATCCAAAGAGCATCGAGTTCCTGATAGCCCGAAGAAACAATTGCAGCTACAGTAAATGAAGTGAGCTTTGGAGACTGTTTTCCGTTATTTGTTTTTATTGTAATTACACGGAAAGTATCGCCTGCATGAATATCGAGCATTTCGGCCATCTTCTGACCAATTACAGCCATTCTTAAAGAACTGCTTGTTTCTTCTGCATCCTGATTTTCGTAATCGTCGTAGTTTCCTTCTATAAGAGTAAACAGTTCACGGAAGGCTTTGTTCTTTGAAAAAATATCTTTATCTACTGCACGGATTTGTGCACCTGTACGCATCTTTTTTCCGGCTGCAAGAGCTGTAACACCAATTTCAGGGTAAACTTCAAGGACACCGTCTACATCAAGAAACTGCTGGGCATAAGCGCGGTAAGAATCAGGGGTTTGTGTATCTTTAAGTTTTGGCGAAACATAAGCCTGAATATTATTAGAAGAAAGTCCTATGATTCTGTCTGTCATTCCCTGAATCATTCCGTTTGAAACAGAAAGAACAACTACTAAAGGAACAACGCTCAAGCCAATACAGATAAGCGCTCCCCACAAGCTTCGGCGGGCAGAAGATTTTTTTTCGGCACGAGGAAATATGAGACTTTTTGCAAACATTAATGAAGATTTAAAAGTCATAGTTCCAGACGGCCCTTCTTTATCTTAAAGCATTTTTCACCCTTCTGGGCAAGATTCATATCATGAGTAACAAGCAGCAAAGTCTTGTTATATTTTTCTACCATTGAAAAAAGAAGTTCTCCAATAAGCGATGCATTTGCAGGGTCCAGGTTTCCTGTTGGTTCATCGGCAAGAATAAGAGACGGATTATTTATAAGTGAACGTGCAACTGCAACACGCTGTCGTTCTCCTCCGGAAAGTTGTGAAGGAAGATGATCTCTTCGTTCATAAACACCAACATCCTGCAAAAGTTGTGCTGCCTTTTCTTCTGCTTCTTTTTTTGGAACTCCTGCAATATAGGCAGGCATATAAACATTTTCTAAAGCAGTAAAATCTTTTAAAAGATAATGGAACTGAAAAATAAAGCCTAAGAATGAAGAACGATATTCTGCAATTTCTGTTTCGTCGAGCTTTGAAAGATTATATTTACCTTTTGGCCCCGCAAGAACTGATCCTGCAGTAATTTTGTCAATTCCACCAATTATATTAAGGAGCGTACTTTTACCGCTTCCACTTTCGCCAACGATTACAATCTTGCTGCCCTCTTCTACAGTGAGGTTTAAATCTTTGAGAATTGTAAGTGTTTCGCTGTCTGAAACATAAGTTTTTTCAAGGTCTTTAATTTCAAGGATTTTACTCATTGTGAAGCACCTCCGCAACAGTCATTTTTAAAACATTTTTACTTGCAGCCCACGATGCCAGCAAAGGAGAAATAATTCCGAATAAAGCAATCATTACAACTTCGCGGAAGAATATTCTTGCCGGAATATTTGCATAAACTGCATAGGAAGAATTTTCCTGAACATACATAAGGTTCTGGTGATTAAATACAGCAGTTACACAATACTGAAGCCAGTACATTACACGGGCAGCCGCATTAAACAGGAACTCTGTGTTTACACTTATCAAAAGTCCAAGAATTACTCCTGCGAATGCCCCTATTGCACCTGTTGTTAAACCACGCATTATAAAAATTGTTTTTATATCTTTATTTTCGGCACCAATTGCAGAAAGTATTGCTATCTCGCTTCTTCTTTCAAAAACAAGACGGCGCATTCCGTTGTAAATATTTATTCCTACTACAACAAAAATTATTGCCACAAGTAAAAGAAGCATGTTTTTTTCTATTCTAAGTGCCCCGAAAAATGATTTATTATATTCACGCCATGACTGGAAATGTGCTTCTATATTATTAGATTTTTCAAGCGAAGCAATTGCCCTTGCATCTTCCTGTGAATTCTTAAGCTTTATACCATAAAGTACTTCGGCAGATTTTCCAAAGTATTTCTGGCCTGCTTCTATATTTATAAAGCAGTATGCGCTGTTTATGTCTGCATAACCTGTTTTAAAAAGTCCTGTTACAACAAAGTTTCTGTCGCCGCTTAAGAGGGAAACATCACTACCGCCGCTAAGGACAAGAAGATTAACAGTTTGCCCGACTCCTACACGTAGCTGCCTTGCAAGAGTGTATCCAAGCACAATGTTTTCAGGTTCAGAAAGGTCAAACGAACCTGCTACCATAGATATTTCTTTCTTAAAGCCGGCATCCTTTGAATAAACATCGGGTTCTATTGCCCTTATAACGGCTGCATTTTCACGGCCGGTTTCATCTGTCATAAGAGTCTGTGCTTCATAAAAAGGTGTAACAGAAAGAACATTTTTATTCTGACTGCAAAGTTCCATGAACTCTTCTGATTTTTCTGCCGGAACCTTGTCGGCCCTTATATGATAGGAAGAAACTTCCATAATAGCGTCTATAAAGTTCATCTGAAATCCGTTCATAACGCTCATAACTGCTATAAGAGTCATTACGCCAAAACAAATTCCCAAGGTTGCAAGAAAAGAAGTAACTGCAGAACGACCTTTACGGTCAACTCTTGCAAAACGACGAGAGACGGTATTTATCCATTTAAGCTTTGAAAACAATCCTGTTTTATTCATAATTCTTTACACGCCTCTCAACACCGTTTGTATAATATACTTCACGCACCTTTACAAAGTTTTCATAATCTGCTTTGACACAGTTTTCTTTATCAAACCAGATTGTTGTACTATAAAAACCTTTTTTAACATAAGCTGTTGTTGTTATAAGCATATCATTTTCATAATACTTATAATCAGGCGGAACCGAATCCTGATCATTTAATTCTGCCTGATCTGTAACTGTATAATTAAATAGCTGCTTTTTTACAATTCCGCCTTCGGTTACAACTTCACTTGTTATACGGTCTTTACTGTCATAAATGATTTCTGTTACCGAGCACAATTTATTGTCCACAAACTTTTCTGTTCTAATAATTAAACCATTTTCATTGAAATTGGAAACAAAAACAGCGCTTTCTGTTTGAATTTTCTTTTCATAAGGCTTTTTAAAATCTTCGTTATAGTAATACTCTTCTGTTCCTGTTATTTTTGCATCTTCAACAGTATCCATTTTCCAGTATTCTTTTTTTACAAGTCTGAAAAGCTCATCATAAAAAAGTCGTACCGCGTTTTTATTTGAATAATGAATAAGGATGGAAGAATCGCCATTTTTTACAGGCAGGAATTTTTCTGTGCCATATTCCATTGCCTTCAGGCGGTTATAGGCATCTGTAAGACGTTTTTCTACAGGTTCTACCTCATGTTCTTCTGGTGTATTCTGGATTACAGGAGATGAATAATTTGACTCGTCTTCAAGATAATCCAGAGTCTGATATTCCTGAGGTTCGTTTTCTTCTATATAGATTTCTTCCGGGATAGAATCTTCTTCGGACTGTTCAATCTGTGCAGGAACCGCCGCCTCTTGTTCAGCAGTTTTTTTTCGAGAACACGAACATAATGTCAAACAAATCAGGAGCAAACCTGCAAATAAAAATCTTTTCATGCGGCATAAAAAGGGCTGCTTATAAGCCTAAAAAGTCATCTATATAATTTTCGGGATTAAATGCAGAAATATCATCATATTTTTCACCTGTACAGATATATGCTACAGGTATGCCAAGCTCACGGCCAATTGAAACAGCAACGCCGCCTTTAGCAGTAGAATCATATTTTGTAAGGATAATTGCATCTACACCTACAGCTTCGTTGAATACTTCTGCCTGGCGCAATGCATTCTGGCCTGTTGTAGCGTCAATTACTATGAGTTTTTTATAACAGCCTTCATCTGCTTTAAGAGTACATGTTTTATTGATTTTCTGAAGCTCGCGTACAAGATTTTCTTTGTTATGCAGGCGTCCTGCTGTATCTGCAAGAACAAGGCCCGAACCTTTTGCCCTTACTGCTTCTGCGGCATCAAAAACTACAGCAGAAGGATCAGAACCATGCTGATGACTGATTACACGAACCCCTACTTTTTCGCCATGCATTGCAAGCTGTTCAATTGCTGCTGCACGGAATGTATCTGCAGAAGCTAAAACTACATTCTGAACACCTTTATTTGCGTACATTCTTGCCATTTTTGCAACAGAGGTAGTTTTACCAACTCCGTTTACACCAAGAATCATCCAGATATTTGTTTTTCCACTTTCCGGTTCAAGTTCTACAGACTTTACGCTCTTTAAAAGAAGCAGTTTAAGCTCCTGTATAACAGCATCCTGTTCAGAAATCTTTTTATCTGTACAGATTTCTTCAAGCTCATCTACAATCTGGAACGCAGTCTTGGCTCCAATATCGCCTTCTACAAGAATATCTGTAAGCTCTTCATAAAAATCATCACTTATGGCCGACTTCTTCTTAAAAAGTGCTTTGAATTTTTCACCGAAACTCTTTTTCATTTATTACTCCATTGTATTTATTTCACTGTCTGTTGCTTCTGTTTCTTCAACTTCTTCTGGTTCAGGAACAGGCGGCGTATAGTCAAAATCAATTTTTGTTTTTTCGGGAAGAACACTGTTTGCAGCAGAAAAATAGCGGTACAGTTCATATACAAACCACGCTCCCGCAGCAACAGAAACTCCCGTACAAATAATTGCAGTTGTATTCCATGCTTTTGCTTCTTTATAAACTTCTTCGTATCTTCCCTGTGCCTTTAAATTACTTACACTTACAGAATCATTAAAAAGTTTTACATAACTTGAAAGTCTGCCCTGTGTAATAATTGTAGGAACAAGAGAGGTTACCAGAATACTGTATGAAAGATACATTCGCTTTCTATGCTTTTCTACATAGTCGCTGTGATTTAATGAATTAAGCTTTGCCGTATAAAGTACATCATCATATAGCTGTTCCTGCGGTATATAAAAGAAAGCAGAAGAATCGTCATCTGTAATAAACTGTCCAAGAACAGGATTATCATTAATTATGATTTTTGCAGTATTATCACTAAGAAGCTCGCCTTCATTTCCGTTTATCATGTACTTTCCAAAATCATTAAGCTTTGATTTTACATATATAGTTTTTTCTTCAAGCGGACTAAGCTCTACTTGAATATCATAAAATTTGTTGCCTTCAAAATAATAATTTGTTCCGGCGCTTTTATAACCTTCTGCAATAAACTGAATATGATGAACACCTGAATCTATAATAAAAGAATCTTCTATTGAGTTATAAAGAACATCGTCTATGTAGGTTTTGAATGTTGAAGAATCCTGCGGCTCAACAACATTTATTTGTATTGTTACCGGAATTGAATTTGTAATTACAGGTGCAAGCTGTCTTGCTATATTAAGAGCCATGTATTCTGTATCATCAAGGCTTCCGATTTCTGTAATTGTAGAAACAAGCTTTGCTCCGGGGAAAACATAAGTTTGAACTGTTAATGCAATGTATTCATCATAAGCAGTAATCTGACCTGTTATAAGACAGTTTATTTTTGCATTTACAACTTCTTTTTCAAAAGCCGCACTTTTTATTCCCTGTTCCGCTACCTGTTCAGAAGGAGTATATAAAGCAGAAATGTCGTTTTTATAAAGTGAAATTTTTTCACTTACCTGATTATCCCAGGCAATATCTGTCAGGGTCATCTGAGTTTTAAGATTATCAGAAAGCTTTTTCTTTATTTCGTTTACCTTTTTGTCTGCGTCTAAAAGCTTACGGTTTAATTCTGCCTGTGAATAGTTTTCAAGAACAAGACTGTCGCGTTTTCTTACCTCGCTCGAAAGCTGAAGAAAAAGAGAATTAGTTTCCTGACGAAGCTTGAACAGTTCCCTTGATTGAGTTTCTTCCATATTGATGTTGCGGTACATGTTGGAGCTGAGCTTTTCAAGGATTCTTGAAGGAAACATTACAGCCATGCCTTGAGAAACTGAGTCTGTCTGATTTCTTGTAAATGTAAATTTCTGAGCCGCAACAATCCATTCCGATTGTGCAGCTGCAGCAAAAATGCCTGAAGAGGAAAATAATAAAAATATCAGAGCAAGCTTAAACTTCCTCGTCATCATCTCCGGCCCCATCCATAGGCAGGCCCTTCCACTTTGCCACAAGGTAAGCGTTCATGAATTCATCAAGGTCGCCGTCCATTACTCCCTGAATGTTTCCAACGGAATGTTTTGTACGATGATCCTTAACCATAGTATCAGGACAGAAAACATAAGAACGAATCTGACTACCAAAAGAAATATCCTTTTTTTCGGCAGCAAATTTTGAATTTTCTTTTTCTTTCTGTTCCCTGTAATATTCGTAAAGTCGTGCCTTGAGCATATTCATACACGACTGTCGGTTCATAATCTGGCTTCGTTCACTCTGGCAGGCAACAACAATACCGGTAGGAATATGAGTAAAACGAACGGCAGAGTCTGTTTTGTTTACGTGCTGACCACCCTTTCCACCTGCACGGTATGTATCTACACGCAAATCTTCCGGTTTGATGTCTACTTCGATTGTGTCGTCCAATACAGGGTAAACATAAACAGAAGCAAAAGAAGTATGACGGCGTGCATTTGCATCAAAAGGACTTATTCGTACAAGTCGGTGGATTCCGTTTTCGCCCTTGAGGTAGCCGTATACAAAATCACCCGAAATCTGAATTGTGATATTTTTGATTCCGCCTTCTGCTTCAAGTTCATCCATAACTTCTGTTTTATAACCGTGACGTTCTGCCCAGCGAAGATACATTCGGCTAAGCATAAAGGCCCAGTCACAGGCTTCTGTTCCACCGGCTCCAGCATGAACTGTAAGGAACGCATCATTCTGGTCAACTTCACCACTAAGAAGGTTGAGGATATTTAATTTTTCGAATTTTTCTTTTGCCGCATCATACATTGACTGTACTTCGGCTTCATCATCTGCACTGCCCGATTCTTCTGCAAGCTCATACATTGCATCAAGATCATCCATTTCGGCAAGAAGTGCACGCCAGGGTTCAACACGGTTTTTAAGCTTACGAACCTGTGCCATAACCTTTTCTGCAGCCTCGTGGTCATCCCAAAAGCCGGGAGCTTCGGACTGCTTCATTTTTTCTGCAATCGATTTATCTATAGCGTCGGAGTCAAAGACGCCCCCAGACATTCATAATTTCTTCACGGAGTTGTTCTATTGGTATTTTTATCTCTTCTAACATATAGTTAGAATATCAGTTATGGGGGGAATTTTCAATATAATGGATTGCCACGGCGCTGCGCGCCTCGCAATGACGGGCTATTCAGGTATTGCGATTCTATCAAGCGTATAGTTCATCCAGATTTTTGTCTGCAGAGGATATACGTGGGCTACTTTTACAAAGCCCTTGGCTGCTTCTTCAAAGTCGCCGGTAAAGAAATAGGCTTCTGCAATATAGAAAAGTACCCGGTTACGAACACTTTCGCTTATATTAGTGCCGTTGAGTTTGTTCAAAAGCACAATTGCTTCTTCGTATTTTTCCTGAACAAAGGTGTTTTTAAGAACTTCGAACAGTAAAAAGTCGTCGCCGGAATCAGGGGAAATTAAATCTTCTTCAAAAAAGTATGGCTGAACCGGAGTGCGGTTTACTTTTGTAGTAGTACCTGAAAACTGAGAAGCTGTTGTTTTTGCAACTTCATCACTAATGAGTGTGTCGTCCTGCCCCTGTCCTTCCACGTAATTAATAAAAGGAAGCGGTGTTTCGCGCATTGTACCGTCTGTATAAAGCTTTTCATCCGGCTTTTGTTTTGGTTCAATATCTTTTGGTTCTGGAGCTATAAGATGAACCCCTTCAACAGTAGAGTTCATTGAAACTAAAATCAAATCAAACGGACGGTCTGTATAAGCAATTACTGCATAAAAATAATCGTTGTAGTCGCCAACTTTATCTGTATAACCGCATGATTCTGGAGAAAGCTCTGCAAGGAACTCTGCACCTGCAAGCTGATTATAGGAAGAAATTGGTCTTGTGTCTCGGTAAATCAAAAGTTTTGTAATAGCCGGCTCGGGATTCTGAGGAAGTGTCCAGTAAATATTTATTCTGGTACCCTTTGCAGGAGCAGCCTGAATGTCTGTTACAATAGGTTTGTTCTGTGCATGGGCATATATGACTGTGAAAAATAAAAATAGTATTATTGAAATCTTCTTCATAAAAAGCCTCATTAAATAATAGTTTGCCACGCTTCGCTCGCAATGACGCTGCTAGTATATATTCCTTAACAAATCAAGGATTGAAGGACGCTCTACGGCATTTCGTATTTCGTCTACAAGTTCTTCACCCTTTACTTCATTCTTAACAACAGCATTACCCTTTTCGTCTGCAGCAGGAACGTTGTCTACGGCATTTCCGTTGGCATCGTTATTTGCATTCTGTGCAGGCAGAGAAACAAGCACAAGCTCGTCGTCTATATTTATTTTATCATAAAATCCGTGATTTTCTATAGTTCCTTCAGAAATTTCTTCACCGGCAGTTGTAATTGTAATTGTACCAAGAACATCGGCATCGCGGTAATAAAGACCAACTCCTGAATCTGCTGTACGAATCTGTCCTTTCTTAATAATCTTAAGCTGTGCATCTTTTACAATATTTTCTGCTTTACCCAAATCTACAAGAACTGTTTTGCCGTTACGGTTAAGAATCTTTCCGCGTACTGTAAGCTTTTCCAGAACTGAATTACGGAAGCGGCGCAATACTGTAGAAAAGCGGTTGTTTCCTGTGCAGTAGAATGAGTTTTTAGAAATCTCAAGTCCTGTACGGCCGGAATACATTGTACTCGAAAGAGTCATATCGTTTTCGCCTTCGCTTAGAGAAAGGATGATAAAATAATCAAATCCACCGGCGCGTGAATTCTTAAAGGCTTCACCATAACCGCTTACAGGAGTAACCTGAGTTTTTACGCTTGTAATTGCAACACCACTGAATATGTCTGCAGCAGCATTTGCAACAAGACGGTTTGTATCTGCATGAATAAATGTTGAATTATTGTCTTCATAGAACACTGCAATGTTCCAGCGTGTTTTGTCCAGATAGAATGGATCAACATTCCATTTTTTACCAAGTGTATCAGAAAGCAGATATTCAAAAGCTTCTATTTTATCATTAAGCTCTGTCTGCTGTTTTTTACTAAGATTTGCAAGCTGTTCTTCGTTGTTTTCTTTTATAAACTTAAGCTGCTCCAGGTACAGCTCATGCATTCCGTTAATTTCAAGAATCTCTGCATAAGCCATGCGGGCTTCATAGTTCATAGGGTCAAGCAAAAGTGCACGCTGATATTCATAAACAGCCCCGGAACCATCGTAACGTGAAGCATACTGTTTTGCATTTGCAATATGATACTGTGCATAATAGCTGCGGCGGTTATCTTCGAGACTCAGTGTATTACGGATTTCATTTTCCATAGCACTGCGCATAATTTCATCCTGAGGATTAATCTGAAGACCAGCTGTCCATGTTTCAATTGCAGAAGAAACGTTTCCAAGCTTGCACTGAGCAACACCCTTTATAAACCAGGCATTTGTATTTTTGCGGTTGCGGCTTATAAGATAGTCGCTTATATCAATTACCTCTTTATATCGTGACTGCTTGTACAAAATTGTAGAAAGCATGTCGTAAGCTTTGTCGTAACTGCTGTTTACTTCTACTGCAATTCGGGCCTGCTTTTCGGCAGTAACATAATCACCCTTCATTGAATAAATTACAGAAGCAAGATAATGAACTTCAGGCTCTCCTGAATAATAAGCAAGTGCCTGACGAAGATATGTTTCTGCTGCTTCTGACTGACCGCGTTCTGCATTTACAAGTGCAAGCGAAAGCAATGCCTTTCTGTTTGTGTTCTGGCGTTTAAGTGCTTCCATATACTGGTTCTGTGCACCGGAAAAACGTCCTTCATAAAGTTCAATTTCTGCAAGACCAAAGTGTGCGTCTATATCGTTCGGATATTTTTTAAGGATATTATTAAAGATGTTTCGTCCGTCATCAATTCGTCCAAGCGAAACATAAACCATTCCCTTAAGGTTTTGAATTTGAAGATTATTCTTTTCGTATTTTTCTGCACTTTCAAGATACTGAAGCGCAAGGTCAAATTCGCCAAGCTTATAAGAACATTCTGCAAGCTTATACCATGCATCTGTAAAAGCCGGATTTTCTACCGTTACTTCAAGATAATACTGCGAAGCTTCATAGTAGCTTTCGTTAGTCTGAGCTTTTATTCCCTGGTTATACTTTTCAAGAACAGCAGCAGAACTACCGGCTCCAAAAAGTGAGTGGTAAGCAAAGAGACATACAGCAAAAACTACAATTCTTTTATTCTTCATCATCTTTTTTGTTTTCATTGTTTCTTATTACCTTGATAACGTTTATTCTATGCCCCTCCATGTCCTGAACTATAAAGTCATAGTTGTTCCATGAAGATTTTTCATATTTTACAGGAACCTTTCCGAACAAATCAAATACAAAGCCGCCGAGTGAGTCAAAATCTTCGTTCGGGAAGTCTGCGTTTATTGTTTCATTCAAATCATCTAAGTCTACGCGTGCATCACAAAGCCATACGTTTTCATTAATTGTAATAATGTCTTCGCGTTCCTTATCAAACTCATCCTGAATGTCGCCTACAATTTCTTCAATAATATCTTCCATTGTAACGATTCCAGAGATTCCGCCGTATTCATCAATTGCCATTGCAATATGAAGGTGATGGCGCTTGAACTCGCGGAGCAATGAGTCTATTCGTTTGCTTTCTGGTACAAAATAGGGCTTACGGATAATTTTAAGCAAATCTACAGCCTGATTTTCTGCAAAGGTTTTAAGAAGATCCTTTACATAAAGCACGCCTACAACATTGTCTATAGAATCTGTGTATACAGGGAAACGCGAATGACCGCTTGCAATGATTTTTGTTACAAGCTCATCCTTTGGTGTGTCAGAAGAAATAAAATCTACGTCGATTCGTGGAACCATAACCTCTTTTACAGAAGTAATAGAAAGGTCCTCTACCCCCTGAATCATATCTTTTTTTTCTTCGTTGAGGATTTTCTGTTCTATAATGTCATTTTCATCTGCGTTCTTTGCAGCATTCTTTTTTTTGTGTCCAAACAAACTCATTTTATAATAATTTCATCCTTTAATTTTTCAAGTATATTTTCCTGCAGAACAAGCATTTCGCATTCTGGAGCAACTCCTGCCTGAATATGCTCTTCGCCATGGTCCATTCCGTTTAAGTGAAGAAGTCCATGAACAAGCAGCCGCTTTAGTTCTGCATTTGTATCTTCATTAAAATATTCGGCATTTACAGGTAAGGTGTCAAGACTGATTGCTATATCGCCTACACATTTCCATTTGCCTTCTTCGTCTTCATATTCTTCATCGTTTTCAAAAGATAAAACATCTGTAGGTGCATCTATGTTACGGTATGACTTATTAAGTTCCTGCATATATTCATCGTTACAGAACAGTACGCTTATTTCTTCACCATCAAAGTTAAGTGAGCCGGCTGCAGTTTGAATAAAGCCTTGTACAGCATCAAGCCATTCTGGTTCGCGTATCCCCTCCTGTACCGAAACAAAAATCCTATTTGCCATTCTTTTCTGCCACCTTCTTCTTTTCAACCGGTTTTGCAGGCTCTGGAGCTTCTGGTTTTTTTTCTGCATCAGGGTCCTGCTGGTCCGGATATTCAATACGGCTATGATAGAAGCCCGCAAGAATCTGAACAAAGGACTCTTTTATTTTTGTAAGGTCACGATATGTAAGTTCACAGTAATCAAGCTGATGTGCTTCGATTTTTGCATTTATCAAAGTTGTAATAAAAGTTTCAAGACGAGGAATAGAAGGATTTTTAAGAGTATGACAGGCAGCCTCAATAGTATCTGCAAGCATTACAACACCGCTTTCCTTTGATGTAGGAGGCTTTCCAGGGTAAGCAAAATCTTCTGGTGAAAGTGTCGGATCCTTTTCTTTTGCTTCATTATAAAAATACTGAATTACACTGTTTCCGTGATGCTCAGAAATTACATCAATAATAACCTGCGGCAAATGCATCTGGCGTGCTTTTTCAACACCCTTCTTAACATGACTCTTAATGATTGTTGTATAAAGGTTTGGATTAATGTCGTTTTTACGTTCGGCCTCGCCCTGCTGATTTTCTACAAAGTATTCGCTCTGATCAATCTTACCAATGTCGTGATAGTAACCGCCGACTCGTGCAATAAGAGGATTAGCTCCAATTTCGCGGCAGGCAAATTCAGCAAGCTGAGAAACCATCATAGAATGCTGGTAAGTACCGCTTGCTGTAATACACATTTTCTTAAGAAGCGCTGCATTTGTATCACTTAAATCCATAAGACGGAAAACAGATGCAGTATTGAGCATGTATTCAAGCGGTGTTAAAAGTCCTAAAGTCAAAATACCGGAAAGGAATCCGTTACAAAGAATACCAATGAAAAGCTTTGCATTTGAAATAAATGTTTCATTAAAGATAACAATCAAAAGTACAAAGAAAACAAGGTCAGATAAAGCAAGAATGATTGCCGCAAACACAAGATCAATTCGTCGTTCAACCTTGCGGACAATTGCTACAGAACACAAAGAAGTTGCAAGTGTATAAAGGAACGGAACAATATCCCAGTTGCCCGAGCCAAGTACTGCAAAAGCCATTACAAAAGAAAAAAGAACTGCAGAACTTTGCCCGTAAAGGATTGTGATAATCATTGCAAAAAGGCCCGCAGGAATAATTATACAAAGCGCATATGGCGAAGAACAGAACGGAAGTTTTGGCCCGAATGAAGCTGCAAAGAAAAGTATTAAAAGGAATATTACCTGAAGCAGCGGCTCCTGAAGTTTAACCTTCCGGCCAAACGGCAAGAGCGAAAACAAAAGATAATACATTATAGAAATCATCAGAAGATAAAGCAGCTTATTTGCAAAAGCCCTGTAGTCAATGTAAAGCGGAGACGCAATCATTTTCTTAAGCTTTGCGTAGGCTTCTTCTGTAATTTCAAAACCCTTGCGGATAATCTTTTCACCGGCAACAATTGTTACAGGATTTGCGTCATCTGCAGGAATAGTTTTTTCGGCAATAATTGTTCTGTCCGAAATCTGGCCTATTTCAAAATCTTCTATAGAGAAGCTTGCTACAGTTTCGCTGGTTGTAATTTTTGCAAATACAAGAGCCGAAATTGCAATGTAACCAATTAAAAGTAAAAGCAGAAACGGATATTTTGTTTTTATATACTGTCCACACGAAGAAAAGAAAACCGAAACCGGATTCTTTTTTTCGCCATTCTTATTGTTCTTCTGTTTGTTTTTCATGTTCATAAGCCCTTACAATTTTTTTAACAAGACGATTCCTTACAACATCTTCTGCTGTAAGTTCCATAAAGCCTATATCTTCTATTTTATACAAAATACTAATTGAATGCACCAGTCCCGAAACCTGTTTCTTAGGAAGATCAACCTGAGTAGTATCTCCGGTAATAAAAACCTTTGAATTTTCACCCATGCGTGTAAGGAACATTTTCATTTGCGAAACCGTTGTGTTCTGTGCTTCATCAAGGATTATAACCGCGTTATTCAGAGTGCGTCCCCTCATATATGCAAGAGGCGCAGTTTCTATTATACCTGCTTCTGTAAGCTTTCGTACAGTTTCAACACCAACAATTGTTTCCATTGCATCACGAAGCGGTCGCAAATAAGGATTAATTTTTTGTTCAAGGTCTCCCGGTAAAAATCCAAGACTTTCTCCTGCTTCTACAACAGGACGGGTTATAATGAGTTTATTTTTTTTGTGCGATAATACAAGCTTAAGAGCTTCTGCCACAGCAAGAAAAGTTTTACCACTACCCGCACTTCCTGTACAAAAAACCATATCTTTTGTTTGAAGAAGATTAATATATTCTGCCTGATGTTGTGTTCGCGGGTAGATTTTTTTTATTGCTCCGGGAACTGTAATAGACATTTCATCGGCATTTACTTTTTTCTGTGTATTAAGTACAGAAACAACAACATCTTCGCTGTTCATGCCGCCGTCATTTATTTCATCTACAATACGGTCAATTATAAACTGGAATTTTTCGCAGGTTTCTTTATCATCAGAAGGTATAGAAAGCTCATTCCCCCTTGTAAAAACAGAAACCCCTAAACTTTCTTCTATGAGTCGTAAATTGCTGTCATTAGTTCCACACACGCAAGAAATAATATCATTATCAGGAACTACAATTGTATATTCGCTCAAAAAATCCTCTATATTTATATTTTAATGTGCAAAAACATTAATTGCAAGTTATTTCAAGACCCACAAGGCTTCGTCATTTGCTTCATTGTATTCATGTGTTAAGTTAGTTTTAATGCTCTGCATTGGATTCCATACAATACCAATTGAAACATAAGGGTCATAAACATATTTAGAAACATTATTAATCTTCACTATTTTTGGTTCAAACTTAACAGTCATCTTAAAATCCCAGTCGTGAAGTTCATGGGTAAATGTCATATTAAGCGATTTTAACTTAAAGCCCGAAGCCTTTCTGTTTTCATTAAAGGCTCCATCTTCGAAACACCAGCCGTTTACACCATATAATCCGGTTGACTGGAAAAGATCTGCAAATATTCTTGAGACAAAATTGTCTCCATAATAAGAATCAGATGCATATTTACCAGAATCTTTGAAGTACCAGTATATTGTAGAATTTCTTATAGTTGCAGAGAAAGTAAGCTTCATAAATTCATTAATATTAAAAGTGAGTGACGGCAAAACCTGGAAATAACTGTTTGTAGGCTTAATAAAATCATAATTGATATTTGTAGAAAGTCCCGGAGTCCAGTTTATTCTGTTATACCATGCATAATGAGTTTTATTGGGAAGTATATATGAAAGTGAAGCTGTAGTTGGAGTAAATTCTTTTTCACTTCGCTGAATATAACCTTTTTCGCCGTTTTCATTTGGTGTGTCTATATACAAATCATATTTATATGTATAAGAACTTGTGAATGAAATTGAAAGCTGTTTATAAGAAAGAGTAAGCCTGAGATTTTCGGGATACTTATCTTTTTTGTCTGTATTGTCATTGTAAACATAACTGAATGATTCAGAAAATTTTAATATTGAATTAAAAAGATTTACATTAAGCGACTGCTGCAAAGGATTATACTGCAAGGTTGAATCATCCTTGCTCTTTTCATAAACTCCTGTACCAAGGCTAAAGGTGACATATGGGAAAACAAGATTTAAATTACCTGTATATTTTGCTGTTAAAGGTTTAAGCGTAGAAGAAAAAGTAAATGTCTGTTTAAACTTTGAATCAAGTTCTTTCATTCCAAGTGTAAGACTGATTGAGTTTGCAGTAACACTTTCAGGATCTGTAAAATCGAGCCACTGAGTTTCCCACTGAGGATTATCTGCATTGCCTGTAAACTTTCTTCTGAAAATTTTTATTGTATTATTCCAGGTAATTCCTGTTTCAGAAAAAGTTGGAATATATGTAAACGGCATAAAAGTGATTGAGTTTGTATTTACAAGATTTCTTACCTGCGCAGAATAATCTGTTTTTTTCAAATCTTTTGCTTTTGCATCTGTATAACCGTCTGTATTAGGATGTCCCTGCCATACTGGATCAAACGACAAAGCATTTCTCATTGTAAAAAAGTTTCCGCCGTAACCTAAAACGCTTGTTAAAGAAACAGGAGCTTTTATAGTGTACATTGAAGACTGAATTTTATCCCATTTAAAATCTTCCGGTGTATTTAAATATGTCTGTGTACTGTTTTCTTTTTCTTTTGGATTATAAAAAATCTGAGTTTTGAGATTTGAATTAAAAGTGTAATCAAGCTTATAAGATAGTCCTGCGATTTTTGCAACAGAAGTAGATGGATTATTTAATTCCGGCAGAACAGGTTCTGGAAGTTTTGGAGTTTCGTTTTCTTCTTCAGGTTCTTCTTTTTTTTCATTGTCAGTCTGTTCAGTTTTAAATTCATCAGGCTTATTGAGTTCAACAGGATATTTGATTTTCTGCGAATTTGATGATGTTTTGTTTTGAGGCCACTGGAACAAGGTTCCGTTTAAGCTTACAGAAAAATCGGCAGGAGTGACCTGGCTTGGGTAATAGAAGGAACGTTCCGGAGTATAATTTTTCCATTCGCTGTCTTTCTGGTATCGTGAATCCTGAATAAGAATAGAATCTGCTTTTTGAAGACTTTCAATATATATAGAAGAATTCAATTTTAATGAAACTGTATTTATATAAGGTTTTACAACTGCAGGAAGTGTTGGAGAATAAGAAGATTCAAGCTGCCATACAAGCTTACCTACCTGTGAAGTTGAAACCTGCTGATTATTCAGTTGGTCACTATTGCTTAAATCTATAAGATATGAAATCCAGTCCATTGATTCTTCGCGTGAATTAAAATCACCTTGAAAATACGGGTCTGAATAAACAGGAAGCGAAACCTTAAGAGTAAAAGGCTTTGAAAGAATAAAATTAAGATTTGCTCCATAACGGAACGGAAGCTTAAGACCTAAAAAGTTTGATTTATCATAATACATGTTTCCAGAGCGGGACAAAGCTGAATAGTCAAAACCGTTTTGAAATACAGTATTACTAAAACCTAAAAGCACATTGTAATTCAGGCTTGTAATATACTCGCGGGATGGCCTTAGGTTTGCTTCTACTCCAACCATTCCACCAAGATTTGCATACCAGTCTGCAAGAACTTTTACATAAGTTGAAGTGTCGCCTTTATAACTTTCATCAAGATTATGAAGCATGAGTCCCTGGCGTTCCTGTTGTTTAAGTTCTGTTGGCTTCATAAAATTGTAAACAGCCTTTAGCGATTCTTCTGTTGAAGATTCTGTAGAAGTTGTAGAAGAAGATGATGATGATGAATTATTTGAATTATTGCTGTTCAGAGGTTTGCGGCCTTTTAAGTACAAGGTTGTCTGAACATATTTTCCTTCGCGAATCTTTGAACCAAAAACAGGATTATAGATAAGCTCATCTTTCGGGTAGTAAAAAACTGGGAAATACATTACAGGAACAGGGCCTACATAAAGCAGCGCATTCAAAAAGGCAAACTCGCCACCCGGAAGAAGCCAGGTTCTTGAAGCATCTATGTGCCAGTGAGGATCTTCTGCATCGCAAAAAGTCAGACTTGAGTTTTTAAAAGCAATTGTATTGTTTTCGCTTTTACCGAATATGTCAGAAAAAACAATGAGCGTAGAGCCCGAAGGAAGATTAAGTGCATCGCTTTTTGTCTGAATTACACGGCCGTCGTCAAAAATACCTTCGAGCGTAGAAGTATTCATAAGAAGCGATGTAGCAGTTGTTGTTTCGCCACCGGCAGAAGAACTTTTTGTTAAGATTTCTACGCCACCTTCGGCATAAAGCATTTCGGTTTTGCGGTCATAAGTAATTTTGTCTGCTTTGATTTCTGAAACAGTAGAGCCCTTTGCAACAGAAATTTCAACATTACCTTCTAAGACAATTGTATCCTGCCCTTCATCTTCGTCTGAACTATTTTTCTTGCTTTTTTCATAAGTTGTCTGACGGGCATTTTTTATAGTTATAGTTGTTGTTTCTGTTTCCTGAGCGTAAAGAGATGTCAGGCTTGCAAGGAGAAAAATAAAGATTATGAGGCCCTTCGACCGCAATTTCACTTACTTCTTTCCTCCCAAATCCTGCAAAAATGCGGCGGTGTGACTTTTCTTGCACTTGGCAACTTCTTCAGGGGTTCCGCAGGTTACTAAGGTTCCGCCCTTGTTACCACCTTCCGGTCCTAAGTCTATTATATAATCACACTGCTTTATTACGTCAAGGTTGTGTTCAATCATTACAACAGTGTTGCCGTTATCTACAAGTCGCTGGATTACAGCCATAAGCTGCTTTACGTCTGCAAAATGAAGACCTGTTGTTGGTTCGTCTAAGATGTAGAGAGTTTTACTTGTTGCAGGGCGTGCAAGCTCGTTAGCAAGTTTAACACGCTGAGCTTCACCGCCACTAAGTGTGAGCGCATTCTGTCCAAGCTGAATATAGCCAAGGCCGACTGACTGGAGCGTTGCAATCTTTCTATATATATGAGGAATGCTCTGGAAAAAGTCGCAGGCTTCGTCAATGGACATGTTGAGTACGTCGTTGATGCTCTTGCCCTTGTATTCTACTTCCAGGGTTTCGTGATTAAAGCGTTTTCCGCCACAGACTTCACACTGAATATATACATCTGGGAGGAAGTTCATTTCGATTACAATTTCACCCGCACCCTGACAGTTTTCACAGCGGCCGCCTTTTACGTTAAAGCTGAATCGTCCCTTCTGGTAGCCGCGGGCTTTCGACTCAGGCAGGCTTGCAAAAAGGTCACGGATTGCGTCAAAAACTCCAACATAAGTTGCAGGGTTACTGCGAGGAGAACGACCAATTGGAGACTGGTCAATGTTAATTACTTTATCTACGCCGTCAATTCCTTCTACGCTGTCGCAGGCACCTACCGGGTAGTTTGTGCGCATAATTTTATTGCTAACAGCCGGGTATAGAATGTCGCTCATAAGGGTGGACTTTCCGCTGCCGCTGACGCCTGTGATACATGTGAAGGTCCCAAGCGGGATTTGAACGGTTACATCTTTGAGGTTGTGCTCGCGGGCGCCGTTTATCTTAATGATCTTACCGTTTCCAGGGCGGCGTTTTGCTGGGAGGTCCATTCGCAAAGTTCCGGCAAGGTATTGTCCTGTAAGGCTTTCTTTTACTTTGGCGACTTCATCAGGGGTTCCGGCTGCGACAACTCTACCACCGTTTACTCCGGCTCCAGGTCCAAGATCTATAAGGTAATCTGCAGTGCGCAGGGTTTGTTCATCGTGTTCTACTACAATTACAGTGTTTCCGTTGTCGCGAAGGTTGAGCAAGGTGTCTATGAGGCGCTGGTTATCACGCTGGTGGAGTCCAATACTTGGTTCATCCAGAATATACATAACACCGCAAAGTGCAGAACCAATCTGAGTTGCAAGACGGATACGCTGAGCCTCCCCTCCACTTAAAGTTTCTGCAGCACGTTCCATAGTAAGATATTCAAGACCAACATCACGAAGGAATCGGAGGCGTGCTTTGATTTCCTTAAGAATCTGAGTAGCAATCTGAGCTTCACTTTCAGTCAGATCAAGGTTATCAAAAAAGTCGATGGACTCTGCAACAGACATTTTACAAAGTTCAAAAATATTTTTACCGCTTACAGTTACACCAAGAGCTTCCGGTCGCAGACGCATACCATGACAGGCAGAACATTCATGAATAGCCATGAACTTTTCTTCAATGTTTGTGCGCATTGCCTCACTCCAGGCCTCGCGGTGACGGCGTGTCATTTCCTTTACAACACCAATCCAAGGACGGTTATATTCAGAATAACCTTCCCCGCTCTGCTTCTGGTAAATCCAGTGAAGCTTTTTAGTATCAGAGCCGTTCCACATAAAATCAAACTGCTCAGGTGTAAGCTGGTCTAGAGGTGTGTCCAAAGTAAAGCCGGCTGCTTCTGAAACTGCGGTAAAAATACTCCTGTTCCATTCAGAAGTCGGTGTGAAAAACGGAAGGCCGCCCTCGTTAAAACTCAGCGACTTATCCGGGAGAATCTTATCAAAATCCCATTCCATTTTTTCACCAAGGCCCGTACATTCAGGACAGGCACCAAAAGGATTATTGAAAGAGAAAAGACGTGGTTGCAAATCAGGAATAGAAATACCACAGTCAGGACACGCATTCTTCTGGCTGAAGAAAACCTCAGTTGTTTTGTCGTCGTCCGGATCCTGGCGGGTAACAATTACAATTCCGTTAGCATTCTTAAGCGTAATTTCAATAGAGTCAGCAAGGCGTGAACGAACATCATCAGATTTTTTAATACGGTCTACAACAATTTCTATGGTATGTTTTTTCTGTTTATCAAGCTTAATGGAATCTTCAAGCTCTGCCATTACGCCGTCAATTCGCGCACGCACAAAGCCCGATTTTTTAGCATCTTCAATTATCTTTGTATGCTCACCTTTTTTACCACGGATAACAGGAGCAAGCACCTGCATCTTAGTCCCTTCCGGCCAGCCCATGATAGTATCAATAATCTGGTCAACAGACTGCTCCCGAATCTCCCTCCCGCACTGAGGACAATGAGCATGTCCTGTTCTCGCAAAAAGCAGACGATAAAAATCATAAATCTCGGTAATAGTCCCAACAGTAGAACGAGGATTTTTATTAGTAGATTTCTGTTCAATAGAAATAGCAGGAGAAAGCCCTTCAATCAGGTCAACATCAGGCTTGTCCATTCGCCCCAGAAACTGGCGGGCATACGACGACAGACTTTCCATATAGCGTCGCTGGCCTTCTGCAAAAAGAGTATCAAATGCAAGTGAAGATTTTCCAGAACCGCTGAGCCCCGAAATTACAACGAGTTTATTTCTTGGTAAAGTAACATCTATATTCTTAAGGTTATGCTCCCGCGCACCTCTTATTACAATTTTTTCTTCTGCCATAATTAATCTATTATAGCGTATTTTAAAGTTTAACTAAAGGGGAAAGCATAGACCTGATTCTTAGGTGCCTTTTTTTTATTTTCACTTACCCCTAGTTTTATTGTTGAACAAACTCAAGCGACTTTTCTTCGAGAAGTTTAAAATTGCAACATCGTTTTGCTAAAGATGAATCAGGCATCTGTAAACATTTTTCGTATAGCTTTTGAGCTTTGCTTTGTAATAACTCTGAAACTTCATCTATTAACGCTTTTTCTTTTTGCAATAAATAAATGTAATTCGTTCTTTCCTTATCATCCTTAAAATAACGATAATTTGAAATTTTATCATATTTAAGTTGGGTTATACATGAATCAGGAACAGGTATCATATTATTAATGTTTAATACCGCATATAAGTAGTTAGTAGTTTTGTCCTGCAGTTTATGAAAGTCTAAACTATTTGACATTCGTTCATGTTTCGATTTGGCAGAAGAAATTGGTACATAATATTTGAATTTACCAATAGTTAGAATTGTTCCAACATGAATTTTCAGTTTGTCATCATAATTGACAAAACCAACAGTTTTATCAAATTGTAATAGAAAGCGTACATACTCTTTATTGACAATGTACCAATTCAAATCTCTCCTCCAAAAAAATAAGGATGGAACATATGTCCATCCTTGCTTATAAACGATTGTTTTAAACGGACAATCTAACCGCTTTTAAACGGAAGTTTTTTATTGGACTTCCTAACCGCTAAGTAAAAATATAAGGCCAAAACTTCAAAATGTCAAGAAATCAAATCGAAATACTTTTAAATCGTTTTGAACTACTCCACCCCATACTTCCCACTTAGCGCCAGCATAGCAAACATATAAAGACAGTTATCATAGTAGCGGCGTTCACCCATGCGAAGCGGTGTATCCCAGAATCGTCGCACTATCTTTTCCGCAGCATCAGCCGCAGCAGAAGAACATGCCATAGTAGTCTGCGCAAGCGTTGCTAAAAGTCCAACTGGATGCAGCGCTTTTTCTTCAGTTCCATCTGGCAATAACACAGGACTTCCATCAATGTGATATTTTATATAATCAGCAGGATCAATATCTGCAAAAAAGTTCACAAGATTATCTGCAATCTTTTCAAACGCAGGAGTATGACCGTGCCAAAGCGAGTCCAAACCAATATTGGCACCAGTGCGATAAGCGTCGCTGTAAAAATCTCCGTGCTCTGGCGGCGGGCCGAATGGATTTGGTGTACCATCAAAATTACCATACTCAGGATTCATACCGGTAACCGGATGGCACGCCTTTGCAAGATACTCGCGGCTGGCATTCTCGGCTCTCTTCCAAAAATCTCTGTCTTCTTCATCTGCCCACATGACAAAATAATGATAAAAATGCATTAGATGATAAGAAGGATCTGTAAAAGGACAAGCAGGCACAAAAAGCACATATGCGTTTTCTGCATTCCACATCGGGAACTTATGATGAACACAGGTATGTAAAATCCGACGAGCCCAAGCAGTATAATTGTAAATACTATCCCCTTCTGCGTCACCCCACTTGCGGCCGGCCAAAAAGAGAGCCATTGCAAAAAATTCTTCACCATCCGGAGCAGGTCCCCAGGCATTCTTCTTGCCATCAGGGCCTACAGACCAGGCAAAATATCCGGCCATAGGGCCTTCAGTCATGTACATAAAATCTACTGCAAACTTCCACATTCGGTCAAAAATGTCTTTGCGGTCGTTCATGACGCACATCATCATGCCGTAAGACATTCCTTCTGTGCGGGCGTCGCAGTTTCCGGTATCCATAAAATAACCTGTGTCGCCGATTCCTTCAAAATAAAAGCGGGACCATGGTTTTTCAAAAATTTCTGTAAAAGTGTCTGCGACGCGCTTGTCAATTTCGGCTGCGCTGTAGCCGTATTTTAAAAATGTATTTTCCATGAGATTATTTTGACATAAAAGAGAGTATTTGACTATTACAAAACTGTAAACTTATTGAATAATTATTGAGAAGAAAACCTTGAAAGGAAAAGCTTAGTCCTTTCCTGCTTTGGATTTTCTATAACCTCACCTGCATTTCCTTCTTCTACAATAACTCCACCATCCATAAAGATTATATGGGTAGAAATATCGCGGGCAAAGGCCATTTCGTGGGTTACTACAACCATTGTCATTTTTTCGGCGGCGAGTTCTTTTATAACTGCAAGGATTTCGCCGGTAAGCTCCGGGTCAAGCGCACTTGTAGGCTCATCAAAAAGCAGAACCTGAGGCTTAAGTGCAAGGGCACGAGCAATAGAAACTCGCTGCTGCTGACCACCACTAAGCTGGCATGGGTATGAGTCTGCTTTTTCTGCAAGCCCCATTCGCTCAAGCAAGGTCATGGCTGTCTGGGCTGCCTCTTCCTTTGACTTTTTGAGTACCTTAAGCTGAGGCTGCATTACATTCTGCAAAACTGAATAATGCGGGAAAAGATTGAAGTTTTGAAAAACAAGGCCGCTCTGTAAAATAATATTGTGGCGCTGCTCCTTGTTGCAATACTGCCCCTTCTCTACCAGAGTCTGTCCACAAATAGTAATCGTACCGTCAGTAACATCTTCAAGCTGTGAGATACATCGCAGAATTGTAGATTTTCCGGAACCACTAGGACCGATTATACTGAGCACCTGGCCCTTTTCCACAGTAAAAGAAATGTCTTTTATAACATCAAGAGTACCAAATGATTTTTTTAAGTTCTGGACTTTTATTATTTCTTCCATATTCCTCTTATGCAAGTGGATTGCTTCGTCCTTCGGACTCGCAATGACGAAAAAACTTTATGTCATTGCGAGGAGCGCAGCGACGAAGCAATCCACTTTTAATTATAATAACTCAACTTCTTTTCCAACTGTCTGAAGACAACAGACACTACCCAATTCATAAAGAAGTAAAAAACTCCGGCAATAAACAAAGGCCAGAAAGAGAACAAGGCTCCCTGTCTTTCCTTTGCAATCATCAAAAGTTCGGCAACACCAATTACCGAAACAAGTGCTGTATCTTTTACAAGAGTAATAACTTCGTTGCCCATGGCAGGAACAATTCTTTTAATTACCTGCGGCAATATAATAGTAAAAAATGTCTGACCACGAGTGTAGCCAAGAACCTTACATGCTTCATACTGACCCTTAGGAATAGACTCAATTCCGCCGCGATAGATTTCTGCAAAGTAAGCTGCGTAGTTTATGCTCAAGGCAATTATAGCAGCCGCAAAACGATTCCAGCGGAACGATACATCATAGCCGATATCATTGAGCCATCGGATAAAAAGTCCCGGTCCAAAATATACAACCAGCAGCTGAAGCATAAGAGGTGTACCACGGATGACCAGAAGAAATACATTTGTAATAAAAGATAAAACCTTGTTTTTTGACATTCTTCCCATTGTAATTGGCATTGCAAGAGGAATTGCAAAAAGCAGAGTCAAAAAGAAAACTTCGAGTGACACACAAGAACCCTTGAGCATCACCAGAATCATTTTAACGTATCGTTCCGAAATCAAAGTCTGGGCCCCAAAACTTTATTTAGCAATTACAGAAATGTCTGAACCAAACCATTTAGCAGAAATTCTAGCAACAGTTCCGTCACCAGCCATTTCTTTAAGGATTCTTTCTACTTCGTCGCGAAGCTCCGGTTCCTTCTTTCTAAAGCCGATTCCATACTCTTCGTTAGCAAGTGCCTGCTTTACAATAGCAAATGGTTCGCCAGTCTGTGCAATAGAATAATTTGCAACAACGCTGTCCATTACAACACCGTCAACGCCGCCAACCTTAAGATCGTTCAAAGCTGTGATATTTTCCTTGAAAGAAACTGTGTCTCCCAAAGATTTTTTGAAATCGGGATTATCATCAATTGCTTCCTGAGCACTTGAACCGCTCTGGAAACCTACAGTCTTACCCTTCATATCTGCAAGAGACTTGATTCCGTCCTTCTGGCGAACAACAAGTACCTGTTCATTATCAAGGTAAGCAAAAGTCATAGACAAAGCATTTTTTCTGTCTTCTGTGATTGTAAAGCCGTTCCAGATACAGTCAATCTTACCTGTTTCAAGCTCCATTTCCTTTGCATCCCAGTCGATTGGCTGAGCCTTAAACTCTACGCCAAGACGCTTTGCAACTTCTTTTGCAAGATCAATATCGTAACCTACAATTTCGTTATTATCATCTCTAAAGCCTAATGGTGGGAACGAATCATCAAGACCAAGAACAAACACTCCACGGGCATTAAGAGCCTCTACAGCATTTCCAGCTTTTGCGTTCTTTTTAGAACAACCAGTAAAAATCAAAGCACCAAGCAGTGCCGCAAATAAAAATATTCTGCATTTTTTCATATTAAAAGTACTCCTTTATAAACCCATTTTTCGGGTTTCTTCTATTAATTATATTTTTAATCTTTTTTTATGCAATAGGATATTATTTAAAAATCCTTCTAATTGACACTCCTCATTTATTTAATTATTATTTCTATTAATAGAAACAAGAGGTAAATATGATTTTAAAAATCGCAATGCTTTTAATCTTCTTTGCCATAATGATTTTTGTAGGAGTTTATTCCCGCAGACAGGCAAAGGATGTAAACGGATTTGTTCTTGGCGGACGCAACGTTGGTCCATGGCTCACAGCCTTTGCATACGGAACATCTTATTTTTCTGCCGTAGTATTTATTGGATACGCCGGACAGTTTGGCTGGAAGTACGGAATTTCTTCCACCTGGATCGGACTTGGAAATGCCTTCCTTGGCTCTCTGCTTGCCTGGGTTGTAATGGGACGCCGCACCCGAGTAATGACCCATCATCTGGATGCAAAAACAATGCCGGATTACTTTGGTAAGCGCTACGACAGCAAATCCCTTAGAATTGCCGCCGCTGCCATTGCCTTTGTTTTTCTTATTCCTTATACAGCATCTTTGTACAAGGGACTTTCTACCCTTTTTGGACTTGCCTTTGACATTGACTACAAATGGTGTGTAATAGGCATGGCTCTTCTTACAGCAGTTTATGTAATCCTGGGCGGTTACATGGCAACAGCTATCAACGACTTTATTCAGGGCCTCATTATGCTCGGCGGTATTATTGCCGTTATTGCAGCAGTTATAAATGGACAGGGTGGTTTCTTATCTGCCCTCGACAAGCTTTCAAAAATCCCTGGTGACCCTACCGTTGCAGCCCCTGCCCTTAAAGACATGAACGGAATGTTTGCATCCTTCTTTGGACCAGACCCGCTCAACCTTCTTGGAGTAATCATCCTTACTTCTCTTGGAACCTGGGGCCTCCCACAGATGGTTGGTAAGTTCTATTCAATCAAGTCAGAAAAAGCAGTAAAAACCGGAACTGTAGTTTCTACTATTTTTGCAGTTGTAATTGCCGGCGGCTGTTACTTCCTCGGCGGCTTTGGACGTCTTTTTGATTTCCCTGCCATTCACGGAGCAAAGGGAATTGTTTACGATAACATTGTTCCACAGATGCTTTCTACCCTGCCTGATATTCTGATTGGTATTGTAGTTGTACTCGTGCTTTCTGCTTCTATGTCTACCCTGTCATCACTGGTTTTGACTTCAAGTTCAACCCTCACACTCGATATGCTCAAAATTACCTGCATGAAAAAGACAGACGAAAAGAAAACCGTTTTTGTAATGCGCATATTTATCGTAATCTTTATTGCAATCTCTGTTGGAATTGCCTTGAACCCGGACAAGGTTCCATACATTGCCCAGCTCATGGGTTACTCTTGGGGTGCTTTAGCCGGTGCCTTCCTTGCTCCATTCCTTTATGGACTTTTTTCAAAGAAGGTTACAAAGGCTGCAGTATGGGCAAACTTTGTATGGGGCGTTGGTCTTACAGTTGTAAACATGTTCCCGTCAATCCGCTTTATTGTTTCACCAATTAACTGTGGTGCAGTTGCAATGGTTGGCGGTTTGATTCTTGTTCCGCTTGTAAGTCTCTTTACTCCAAAAATGAAAAAAGAAAGTGTAGACCAGATGTTCGCCTGCTACGAAGAAAAAGTTCAGGTTACCAAGAAGATGGTTCTGGTTGAAGAAGACGAAGAGAAATAAAAAAATTGGGACCCTGAGATAAAACCGGGGTCCCTGAGCCTGTCGAAGGGCTCTTTCCATTGACTAAGAACCTTTTTTTGAGTAAATTTTATTTATGAAAAAAATTGCTATTCAACAGATAATCCCAATTTGCTTTGCAACTGATGATAATTATATTCCATTTCTTGCAGTTGCAATTGCTTCTCTTCTTGATAATGCAGCTACTGACAAATTTTATAAAATCTATGTTCTTACTACTCAAATAAAACAGGAGAACATAGATAGTATTTTAAAACTTCAAACTCCTAATTCTTCAATTCAGTTTATTTCGCTTGCAAAAGAGCTTGATAAAGTTCAGTCAATGTTCCATCTGCGGGATTATTATTCTAAAGAAACCTATTACCGCATTTTTATACCTAATGTTTTCCCGGAATATTCAAAAGTACTCTACCTTGACTGCGATATCACTGTAACCGGAGATATCAGCAAGCTTTATAATACAGAGATTCACGGCTACTATGTTGGTGCTGCCATAGAAGAAGTTATGCAGACCTTTGAGGTTTTTGGCAACTATGTAGAAAAAGTAGACGGAATCAACCGCAAAAACTACTTTAATGCCGGAATTCTTCTTATAAACTGCCACCGCTGGCGAAGAAAGATGGTTGCAGAACGCTTTGTAGAGCTTTTGGGTAAGTACAAGTTCCGCGTTGTTCAGGATGAAGATTATCTAAATGTAATCTGCCGCAACAATGTAAAATGGGTAAATCTTGGCTGGAACAAAACCTCTTACAAAAACGATGATTTTGACGATAAAGATTTAAATATTATTCACTGGAAAATGAACTGGCGTCCATGGAAAGAAAAGAACGTTCTTTACGAAGAACACTTCTGGAAATACGCAAAGATGACTGATTTTTATGACAAGCTCATTCAGATGCGAGACAGCCGTACCGATGCAGACCGTGCAAAAGATCAGGCAATGTTCGAGAATCTTTCTAAGATGGCTGCCGATGAATCAGAAGATCCAAACAACTTTGCCCACACAATAGGCAAACGCGGCCTTTCTAAAAAGCTCTGGGATCAGATTATAAGATTCATTAAGTTCCGCAAGCTTATAAATCTTAGAATGTTCAGACAAAAACTTTCATAATTCACCACAGGAGCATAATATGAAAACTATTCTCGACTGGAACCTATATAAGGATACTGCGCGCAAAACAATTGCAGAAGGTTGTGTTCTTCTTGAAAATAACGGAGTTTTTCCTTTAAAAAAAGATTCAACAGTTTCTGTTTTTGGAAGAATCCAGACAAATTATTATAAAAGCGGTACAGGCTCAGGCGGTAAAGTAAATGTTACAAAAGTCTGGAACATTGTAGAAGGTCTTGAAGAAAGCGGCTTTGTAAAAGTTAATCAGGAACTCAAAAAAATATACGAGGATTGGGAAAAAGAAAATCCTTACGACGAAGGCATGGGCTGGGGAAAAGAACGCTGGTCTCAGGACGAAATGCCTTTGACAAAAGAGCTTGTTGCCAATGCCGCAGCCAGCAGTGACCTTGCACTCGTTATTATTGGGCGCACAGCAGGTGAAGACAAAGATAACTCTGCAACAAAGGGCTCCTGGTTTTTAACAGACGAAGAGCTTGATATGCTCAAACGCGTTCGTGAAGGCTTTGACAAGGTAGCTGTTCTTTTGAACGTTGGTAACATTATAGACATGGGCTTTGTTCAGCAGGTAAAGCCCGATGCAGTTATGTACGTATGGCAGGGCGGTATGCTTGGAGGCCTTGGCACTGCAGATGTTCTTACAGGAAAAATTGCTCCAAGCGGAAAGCTCACAGACACCATTGCAAAAAAAATTGAAGACTACCCAAGCCACAAATACTTTGGTAATCTTAAAGAAAACTTTTACACCGAAGATATTTTTGTTGGTTACCGCTATTTTGAAACCTTTGCAAAAGATAAAGTGCTCTACCCCTTTGGCTATGGTCTGACTTATTCAACTTTTAAGATTGAAACTGTGAATGCCAAAAATGACTTTTCTTCAAAACAGGTTAATCTTAAGGTAAAGGTAACTAATACAGGAAACGTTGCAGGAAAAGAAGTTGTTCAAGTTTATATTGGCGCTCCAAACGGTAAGCTTGGAAAGGCTGCCCGAGTACTTGTAGACTTTGAAAAAACAGAACTGCTCCAGCCTGGCGCTTCACAAGAAATTGATTTTAAAATTCCATATTACAATTTTGCTTCGTACGATGACGGCGGCTACACAGGAAACAAAGCCTGCTTTGTTCTTGAAGAAGGAAGTTATACTGTTTTTGCAGGAAGTGATGTTCGTTCTACCGGCGAAGCTTTTAAGTTTGATTTACCTGAGCTGCTCGTAATTAAAAAGTGCGAAGAAGCTTATGCACCGGTGCGTGAGTTTGAAAGAATGCATGCTGCAGCTGACGGTTCACTTACAATGCAGACCACCCCACTTTCTACAATTGATATGTGGGAGCGCCGCAAGGAACGACTCCCTAAAGAAATAGCATTTACCGGAGACAAGGGCTACAAGCTTAAGGATGTACTCGACAAAAAAGTTACCATTCAGGATTTTGTAGCACAATTTACAGACGAAGAGCTTGCATGCTTTACACGCGGTGAAGGAATGGGTAGCAGTCTTGTAACTCCGGGAACTGCGTCTGCTTTTGGAGGAGTTTCTCCACGCCTGCACGACCATTTTGGTATTCCGGTTGCCTGCTGCGACGACGGTCCAAGCGGTATGCGCCTTGACTGCGGTATGAAAGCTTTTTCTCTTCCAAACGGAACTTTGATTGCTTCTACCTTTAACAAAAAGCTTGTAAAAGAGCTTTATACACTCACCGGCCACGAAATGCATGCTACAAATGTAGAAAATCTTCTTGGTCCCGGCTTAAACATTCACCGCCACCCCCTCAACGGCCGCAACTTTGAATATTTTTCTGAAGATCCTCTTGTAACAGGCCTTATTGGTTCTGCAATGGTTCAGGGCTTACAGACTGCAGGAGTTACAGGAACCATAAAGCACTTCTGCGGAAACAATCAGGAAGCTAACCGCCACGGAATTGATTCAATTATAAGTGAACGAGCCCTTCGTGAAATTTATCTTAAGGGCTTTGAAATTGTTGTACGCAAGGGCGGAGATTCTGTAATGACAACCTACGGAATTGTAAACGGCATTCACACTCCAAGTTCTTATGACCTTAATACAACAATCCTTCGCAAGGACTGGGGCTTTAAAGGCATTGTTATGACTGACTGGTGGGCCCTGCTCAATGAACCAGGGGAAACTCCAAACAAAACAAACTTTGCCGTAATGCTCCGTGCCCAGAATGATATTTACATGTGCTGTCCTGATGGAAAAACAGATGCATCAGGCGAAAACACCTTTAAGGCTCTGGCAGATGGAACTCTTACCCGCGCAGAACTTCAGCGAACAGCAATGAATGTCTGCCAACACGTAATGCATACTCAGGCAATGAAACGTCTGCTTGGAACAGACGAAGGTGTAGAAATTATAAACCGCCCATCATCCCCGGACGACATAGACATGAAAGATGTTGAGTTTACAGAACTTGGAAAAGACGAGCTTGTTATTGATCTGACTTACAAAGAGTGCAAGGCCAACACCAATTATGTAATTGCCCTTGACGTAAAAGAATTCGGCGCCTTTGAAGCCTCTCTTACAGGAAGCTCCGACTTAAACGAGTTTGCCCAGCTGCCGGTAACAATGTTTTTCCAGGGAATCCCAATGGCAGGCTTTACCTTTAACGGAACCAAGGGAAAAGAAGTTACCATTACAAAAGACATCCCTCTTTTTACAAGATTCAGCATCTGCCGCCTCTTTGTTGCAGCCAACGGCCTTAAGCTTAAAGAAATAAGAATTAAGTATACAGGTAAAGATATTAAGAGTATTTTTGATATGTAAGAGATTGTCGGATCAAGCCCGGGAATCTTTTAATTAGCCTTAATGCTATTCTTTACAATAACGTCATGCGCACCACCCTCATGAATAGATGCAGCGCTGACCAAAGTTATCTTTGCATTCTTCTGAAGTTCAGGAATTGTAAGAACACCGCAGTTACACATTGTGTGAATAACCTTGCTTGTAGTCAAAGTAACGTTATCGTGCAAAGAACCTGCATAAGGAACGTAAGAGTCTACACCCTCTTCAAAGGCCATGCCTTTTTTACCGCCAAGGTCGTAGCGCTGCCAGTTGCGGGCACGGTTAGAACCTTCACCCCAGTATTCCTTTACGTAGTTTCCATTAACAATAAGCTTGTTTGTTGGAGATTCATCAAAGCGTGCAAAGTAGCGGCCAAGCATTACAAAATCTGCACCCATTGCAAGAGCAAGAGTTACGTGATGGTCGTAAACAATACCACCGTCAGAACAGATTGGAATATAAATACCTGTTTCTTCGTAATACTTATCGCGGGCTTTGGCAACTTCAATTGTAGCAGTAGCCTGACCACGACCAATACCTTTCTGTTCGCGTGTAATACAAATTGAACCACCGCCAATACCAATCTTAACAAAGTCTGCACCAGCTTCGGCAAGAAATCTAAAGCCTTCTGCATCTACAACGTTTCCGGCTCCAACCTTTGCATTAGGCCATTTTCCATGAATATCCTGAAGAGCGCGGCGCTGCCATTCTGTAAATCCTTCAGAAGAATCCAAAGTCATTACGTCTACGCCTGCTTCGAGGAGTGCTGGAACACGGTCCATATAGTCACGTGTATTAATTCCGGCTCCTACAATGTAGCGTTTCTGTTCGTCCAAAAGCTCGTTCGGATGTTCTTCGTGGCTTGCAGCATCCTTACGGAAAATCAAATAAAGAAGGTTTCCGTCGCTGTCTACGATTGGAAGCTGATTTACCTTTTTCTGCCAGATGATGTCATTTGCTTCTTCAAGTGTAATTCCTTCGCGGCCCATAACAAGTGAACCAAGCGGAGTCATATATTCCTGAACCTTAGCATCAGGAGCTGCCTTTTTAATACGGAAGTCGCGGTCTGTAATAATTCCTAAAAGCTTTCCGTTTGCAGTACCATCAAGTGTTACAGCAACAGTAGAATGGCCTGTTTTTTCAATTGCTTCAACAAGTTCTGTCAAAGTCTGTTCAGGACGGATATTTGTATCGGAAGTAACAAAGCCTGCTTTATAAGCCTTTACACGGGCAACCATGGCAGCCTGATTTTCAATTGTCTGTGAACCGTAAATAAACGAAATGCCGCCTTCTTTTGCAAGAGCGACGGCAAGTTTATCGTCAGAAACAGCCTGCATTACAGCAGATGTCATAGGAATGTTCATAACAAGCGGACATTTTTCGCCCTTTTTCTTGTTATAGCGAACTACAGGTGTCTGCAGATTTACATTAGCTGGAATACAATCTGGTCCAGTATATCCTGGAATCAACAGATACTCATCGAATGTGTGTGACGGTTCTTCAAAAAAATAGGCCATGTTTCTTCCCCTTGTTATTAATAATTTAATCGGTAATTATATAATAAAGAAAAAAATAATGCAATGCCACCAAATTATCATGCAACAGCTGTTTTTTTCCGAAAAATGAGTATGACCCTTAAAAAAAGTCATTTTGCAGCAGTTTTATTCCTCCTTTTTATGTTATTTCCATCGTTTTCGCAGGAAAAATCACCGGAAGTTCGTCATAACTGGTGGGAACTGATTATTTACAGACCTCAGAATAACGGAGACTTAAATAATGTCCGCTGCTGGATAAAACTTGTGGATGCCGAAACTGGCGAAGATGTTACCTACACAAAAGCAAAAGCAACCTACGAATGGGCAAGCATTCCAGACAGAATAAACTACTACCAGAAAACCTACTATCTTGAAGGCGGAATGGCAGCACATTTTAACCTTCAGAAAGGAAAATATATCATCACAGTGTACACCCCAAAAGATAAAGCCGGATATTTTACAAGCCAGAATCCCTGCTCAAACGAAGGCGACTGGATTTCAAATGAATTTTACTACGATACCGAAAATCCAACAAAAGTAATATTCGTAGTTCCAACCGCAGACGACAACGGTTTTTATAACGGCGGCTGGTATATAGATTACAAGGCTCCTAAATACTTTAAATTCACAACACCCATACAATAATTCCCACAATGACAAGAACCCGTAATTATGGTATATTTAAATACTTGTGAATTTATTCCGTAGAAACTACCACATACTTTTAATTTCTCTTTTTGCTTCTATCCTGTTTTTTTCATGCGGAACAACACGTGTTGAACCTGCCCAGGTAATTGATGAACCTGAAATTTCAGAAAGTGATCTTATTCAGGCAGAAGAAATTGACGACGGTACTATTTCCCTTCTTTTTGCCGGCGACATTATGGCTCACAGTGTAAACTATGTTATTTCTGATTATCCAAAAATCTGGCGTGATGTTAAATATATTATTGAACCTGTAGACCTTGCTTTTGCAAATATAGAAGCTCCGGTTGATGATACTAAAAAACCGCAGAATTATCCGAACTTCAACATGCCGCAATCTTATGTAGAAGCAGCAATAGATGCAGGCTTTGATGTTTTTTCTCTTTGCAACAATCACACAAATGATCAGGGTTTAAGTGGAATTCAGGAAACCCAGAAAACTTCAAAAAGACTTGTTCAGCGCTCTAAAGAACGAGGCGAAGAAATATATTTTTCCGGCTTAAAAGACGGTAAGAAAGCCGATTTTACCTATAATCTTATAGAAAAAAAAGGCTGGAAAATTCTTTTTCTTCCTGTAACAGAAATCCTGAATCAGCCTTCATATTCAGATTATATTAATTTTATAGAAAACAGCGAAAGTGCCCGTAATGCCTTCGTAGCAAAAGTTAAAGAATTAAGACAGAAATATCCATGCGACCTTTTTGTAATTTCAATTCATGCTAACGAAACAGAATACACTCGAACAGTTTTAGACTGGCGCGATGAATTTTACATGCAGTTACTTCAGGCTGGAGCAGATATAGTCTGGGCTAATCACGCACACATAATCAAAGACCGTAAATATATTTTCTATCACGAAACAAATTCTCAAAAAGTCATTATGTATGCAAACGGAAATACAATCAGTGGTCAAAGAACAAAGCCCGAGCTTACTTCTTCAAATCCAACCGGTGAACGAGACAACACAGGCGATGGTCTTATGGTAAAGCTCACCTTCAAAAAACAGGAAAACGGAAATCCGCCTACCCTTATTAATTCAGAAAACTTTTTTATAACAACATATATTAACACGGCTAATGAATATGTAATAAAACCACTTAATCAGGCTTTTATTGATTACCTCTGGGAAGTACCAAGGTCTGATTGGGCACGCTACATAAAACGCCGCATTGAAATTAACAAAAAATACACAAAGGATATAATTTTATGGCAATAGATTATAAGTCACTGCCCGTTTATGAACAGAAACAAAAAATCCTTGACTGTATGGAACAAAACAAAGTTGTAATTGTTGAAAGTCCTACAGGTTCGGGTAAAACTACACAGATTCCAGTTATTTTATATGAAGCAGGCTATGCTACAAACGGAATGATTGCAGTAACACAGCCACGACGAATTGCTGCCCTTAGCGTAAGTGAATTCATTGCAAAACAGATGAACACTCCTTACCCGGGACTCGTCGGTTACAAGATGCGTTTTGAAGATAATACAGGCGCAGACACCCGCATTAAAATTATGACAGACGGAATCTTACTTCAGGAAATGAAGCTTGATCCGTGGCTCAGTAAATACAGCGTTGTTATGGTTGATGAAGCTCATGAAAGAAGTTTAAATATTGATTTTATTCTGGGCCTTCTTAAACGAGTGCTTCGTGAACGTTCCGACTTTCATGTTATTGTTTCTTCTGCAACAATGAATACTCAGGCGTTCAGTGAATATTTTGACAATGCACCAATTGTTTCTATAGACACAATTACTTATCCGGTAAGCGTAATTTACGATCCAATTCAAGGCGGTGCAACAACTGCAACAGAGGCAGGCTGCGATATTCTGCTTTCAAAAATCTGCGCAACTGTAGACCGAGTTTTAGACAACGATGAAGGAAGTGATATTAACGGCGGAATTCTTATTTTCCTTCCCGGTGAAAAAATCATTAAAGATTGTGTTGAACGGCTTTTACACTGTCCTTTCAGCCGTCAGCTGCATATTCTGCCGCTTTATGGAAGGCTTGCAAAAGAAGAACAGGAACGTGTTTTTGACGACCCTCCTGCCGGTAAGAAAAAAGTAATTGTAACAACAAACATTGCAGAAACTTCTGTTACAATTCATGACATAACTACAGTAATTGATTCCGGTCTTGCAAAGTTGAACTTCTACAGTCCGAGAACCTTTACTTCAAGCTTAAACGAAACTCCTGTTTCAAAGGCAAGCTGTAATCAAAGAAAAGGTCGTGCCGGGCGTACCCACGAAGGAACATGTTACCGTCTTTACAGCCGTAAAGATTTTGATTCCCGCCCGCTTTATACAACAGAAGAAATCTACCGCACAGACTTAAGTGAAGTAGTTCTTCGCATGGCCGAGCTTGGCATTACAGATTTTTATGATTTTGATTTTATTGCTTCTCCTGGCCGCGAAGGAATTATTGGCGCTGTAGATACACTGCATATGCTTGGCGCCTTGGACGACGACAACACACTTTCTGCAATTGGAAAGATGATGGTTTTGTTCCCGCTTGAACCTCGCATAAGCCGAATTATTGTTGAATCTGTAATGAGGTTCCCTGATGTACTTGATAAAACCTTGATTGCAGCAGCCTTCCTTAGTGCAAATTCTCCATTCATTCTTCCTGCAAATGAAGAAATGGAAGCACGTAAGGCACACCACCGTTTCCGCGACATGCAGGGGGACTTTGGTACTTATATAAATCTTTTTAATGCATACAAGCAGACAGATAACCGCGAAAAGTTCTGCAAAAAGAATTACCTTGATGAACGGGTAATGGCCGAAATTGATAATATTAATTACCAGCTTGGGCAGATAATCGGCGATACTATGGGCATTCCTATTGTGGAAGGTAAAGGCAGCATGAGTGATTACCTTTGTTGTATTGCTTCAGGTATGATTCAATTTGTTTGCATCAGAACAGGCCGCGAAAATTACCGTTCGCTTACTGCAGACCATATATGTATTCATCCGGGCTCTGTTATGTTCCGTCAGGATCCGCTTTTTATAGTTGCAGGAGAAATTGTAAGAACCTCGCGCATTTTTGCAATGAGCGTTTCTCCCCTAACAAAACCAATGCTCGATATTATTAATCCAAAACTGTTTGAAAGGCTGAAGGCTTGTAAGACTGTCAGGAAGTTTGAAGAAGATAGCCCTATGTCATTGTCGGGCTTGACCCGACAATCTCCATCTAAGAGAGATTCCCGTGTCAAGCACGGGAATGACAATGGTCGTTCAGGGAATGACATTCCACAAGGCGAAGTCCTTTCTCTTGGCGACTTTGTTTTTGAAACAGTTAAAATCAAAGGAAAGAAAACTGCCCTTTTACCGCTTGAATATTTAACACTTGCTGTAAAAACAGAAAAAGACAAGAACAAGCTTAATGCCTGTGCAAACTTGCGCGGTCAGATAAAAATCAAAAATTATGGTCCGCTCATGGATGGCGAAAAAATGGGCACTATCATAAATGCTGTGCAGAACCTTGATCTTATGCCTCTTGCCGAAAAGCGCTGGAGCCGCCAGCTTAATGCAAACATTTATGATCCTGTTGGAAAAGAAAGCCTTATAGATTCTTTAGACTGGATTATGCATACCGCCATTGCCAAACAGAAAAATAAAGAATGCGGTTTTATTACACTCTACAATGATGGAAGCGGCAACTACTGGTACAAGGTAACAAGAGGCTTCAACACTGCAGTTACCGAATCGCACCACAGCCTTGAAATGCTTATAGAAGAAAACGTAGAGTTTACCTACGAGGAAGAACAGAAGATTAATGGTGTCCTTGGATTAGTTAATAAGTTATATGAATAATCTTACTTAGCATCAGCGTTTTTATTCTCTTCTTCCTCTTCTTCAATGCCAAGTAACTTTTGAGCGCGGGTTTTATTCGAACTGTTTTTCTTTTCGTTGGCAATTGTATTTACGTAGGCTTCGAGTGAGGAAGATTTTTTCTGTTTGTACATATCAAGTCCAAGCGAAACTGTTGTTGAATCTTTTGACTGTAAATAAAGAGCTGCAACTTCGTCATAAGATTTCTTGTAATTCTTTACCATTTCTTTTGCAATGGCATAACGAAGATCTTTTCGTTTATCATCTTCTGCTACTGTTTTTGCAAGTTCAATTATTTCTTTTTCGCCTGCGTGATCTTCTTTAAGCAGAACTTCTACAATTTTCTTTTTTGTTCCGTCTGCTACTATTTTATCATTAAGCTGAGTAATTAAAAAATCATTACCTTCATCTGTGTTCAAAGCAGCAATTGCGGCATAGCTTTCTTCTTTGATAACCTTTTCTGCATCATTTTTTGCACGGTAAATCAAATAAGGAACTGCATCTTTTGTATCATTTTCTTTTACTGTACGGATTGCTTCCTGTCTTACTCTCCAGTATTCATCACGAATTCCCTGAATTACTGTTGCCTTAGCTTCTACAACATTCGGAAAATGACTTAAACCTTTTATTACATACTGGCGCAGGTTTGGATCTGTTTCGTCAAAATGTGCTACAAGAATTGGAACAGATTTTTCTACTTCCATAAGTCCAAGACTTTCTGCGGCATACATTCTAACAAAAGTATTTTCATCATCATTATCAAGAATATCAACAAGCTTGTCCCATGTTTCTACAGCATGCATCTTACCGCAGTTACGCATAAGGGTCTGGCGCTGAGCATCACTTAAATCTTCACGTTCAAGATATTCAACAAGGAACATTGCTTCTTCAGGGCCGCCAATGTCTCCAAGTGTTGCAATTGCATCATTAAAATAATTTTCATTTTCGCTTTCTATAAGAGTGATTACAGCAGGAATTGCAGCTGTTGTTTTTACTGCACTAACATACTGGAAAGTTGCTTTTACTACTGCACTTGTTTCATCATAGGGATCGTTCAAAAGGTCTACTGCATAATCTTCAAGACAAGGATCTTCGGCTTTTGTAAAATATTTTAAAACCTTTTCCTTGATTACAGAGCTTTTTGTTACCTGAAACAAATCATAAATTTCTTCTGTAAAACGAGGGTCCTCATTTTTTAAGAGCGTGTCGAGCAAAGTAGAAATTTCTGAAGGAACACCATAGCGGATTGTATTACGGTTGTTTTCTTCGTCTTGTGGAGTTTCGTCCTTTTCGGCAGCAGCTGCAGCCTTTTCTTTATCTATAGGCTTTGGGCGCTTTGCAGGAGGAACCTCTGCGTAGCCGCCTTTGGATGCACTAATAGTTGGAGTGTCGTCGCCGGCTTCGTCTGCGTCCTGGGCAAAACAAAAACCGAATAAACTGAATATTAAAAGAAAAAGAAATAATTTTTTCATAATATACCTCCAAAAAAAATGGATTGCTTCGCTATGCTCGCAATGACGTCATTGCGAGCCCGCAGGGCGTGGCAATCCACTAAACTCCCTGATTAAACTTCTCCAGAAAATTCCTCTTATATTCTTCAAACCTATCCTTTGTAATGGCCTGACGTATTTCATACATCATATTCTGTAAAAAATACAGGTTATGGTACGATGCAAGTATACAACTAAGGATTTCCTGTTCTTTAAACAGGTGTCTTAAATAACTTCGGGAATAAGTGCGGCAAACTTTACAATTACATTCAGGGTCTACAGGGCCAAAATCATGAGTAAAACGCTCCTGTTTTATAGAAAGATTGCCTTTGCGGGTAAAATAACTGCCGTTTCTAGCGTTGCGGGTTGGCAATACACAGTCAAACATATCTACACCGGCTGCCACTGCGTCCAATATATACTCCGGAGTACCAATACCCATTACATATTTAGGCTTTTCTTCCGGCAGATACTGACAGGTGTAATTCATGAAGTGAACAAACTCATTATGAGGCTCCCCTACACTTAGTCCACCAATTGCAATACCAGGCATATCAAGAGAAGAAACAAATTCTGCGCTCTGCTTACGAAGGTCTTCGCTGAAATGACCTTGAACAATCGGGAACAAAATACCTTTATAGCCGTTTGCCTGTGCCTGCTCCCATTCTTTTTTTGCACGAACAAGCCAGTCACTTGTAATACGCAGTGCCTTTTCTGCAGCCTTACGTGGTTCATCATAACCTGTACAAACATCAAGCTGCATCTGAATATCTGAATTAAACTTTACCTGAGTCTGAACAACATTTTCGGGAGTAAACATATGGTAACTTCCGTCAATGTTGCTTTGAAACTTTACGCCTTCATCTGTAATTTTACGAAGCTTACTTAAAGAGAAAACCTGGAACCCACCTGAATCTGTTAAAAAGTTGCGGTCCCATTTAGAAAAACCGTGAAGTCCGCCTGCTTCCTGAATAAGGTCTGCACCAGGGCGCAAAAAAAGATGATATGTATTTGCAAGAATAATTTCAAATTCAATTTCGCGCAGAAAATCATTTGGTATTGCCTTTACTGTTGCGTTTGTTCCAACAGGCATAAAAACAGGAGTCTGAACATCGCCATGCGGAAGATGAAGCACACCTGTACGCGCTTTGCCGTCTGAGGATTTGTGGTGTATGTCAAATATGTTCATCATAACTAAGTCCTGCTATATTTTAATAAGAATCCTGCTATAAACAAGAACACTATATCCGGCAGCCAGGCCCCCATAAACGGAGTAATAACTCCTGTTTTTGCCAGAACCATTGTTACCATCTGGAATACATAAAATAAAACAACTGCGGCAATAGAAAGTGACAGACTTATCAGAAGAACATTTTTACGGGTTTTGCCTGTAAGCCCAACCGCAAGAAATGCCGCAATAAAAAGAATAAACGGAAAAGAAAACTTTTTGTAGTAAACAGAAAGCGGTTCGTTATAAGGAAGACCTGCTTTTTTAAGATGATTTATATAAACCTTTGCATCTGCTGTATTTACACTGGCAACATCAAGCGTAGTCTTTCTGAATATTTCATAGCTTTCGGTAAGCAGCGATTTAAATTCATCAGACACAGAAGTTTTTTCAAGACTTTCGCCATTATTTACAAACTGAACTGCATCTTCAAGTTCCCAGACAAGTTTTTCTTCGTTCCACAATGCCTGGTTTGCATGAATGATTGCCTGAAGAGTTTTGTTTTCGTCACGGATTACAAAGTATACATTTTCGAGCCTTTTTGCAGAATCTCGGTAACGACGTGCCTTGTAAATAATCCTTCCTGAATCTGAAAGAACAACAATATTATCATTATTTGCAGATTCTTCCTGGTCGAGCAGTTTTTTCTGCAGGGCTGTCTTTTTTTCCATATCAGATACAACAAACTTGTCTTCAAGAAAAAACATTCCGTAAGAAAGTACTATTGCAAAAATAAAAACAGGAAGTACAAACCTGAACAAAGAAACCCCTGAAGCAAAAATTGCTTCCATCTCATTCTTTGCATAAAGGTCGCTTAAAACATAAGTTACCGAAAATAAAAAAGCAATAGGCCCTGCATACCATATAGTTTTAGAAATATAATAATACATTACCCTCAAGACATCTTTTGCAGGAGCATCCATTTCAAGATATCTGGAAATATTCATGAACAAATCTACAAGATTAAGGATAAGTGCAATGAAAAGAAGAGAAACAAACCAGAAAGGAACTATTTTTTTTAGAATATATCCAACAAACTTCATTTATTTCCTTCCTTATTTCCTTAATAACTCTATACATAAAAGAATGGCAATTACAGCAATAAGAATATTTGGCACCCATATACAAAGGAACGCATCCATGTTTACACGCGTAACCAGAAGCTGCCCCGAAATCTGCATTGCCCAATAAAGAACACAGATTATTATACCGGTAAAAAGTCCCATTGTAAGGCCGTTATGCTTACCAAACAAAAACGCAATTGAAAAAGCAAGGAACGCAAAAAAGATTGAACCAAACGGAATTGCAAACTTTTTATAATATTCCATCATCCAGGTATTTATGCGAAGAACATCTTCATCAGGATCTGCTTTCATAGAAAGTATTTCTTTTCGTAAATCGTAAAAAGTCATCTCACGCGGATTCTTGCCGCTTCTGCCCGTAATAACTGAATCAAAAATATTAAGCACTGTTTTTTCTGCCGAAAGCACATCGTAATTTGAAAAATCATTAAGGTCAAAAGTTGTCATCATAGATTCAGACATATCAAGCTGCAAAAGCACACCCTGATTTTTTGCTCCGACAAGAACAGACTCACCTGCAATAATTATTGTTTCCTCGTCTGAATCACGCTTTGTAAAGAAAATAATATCAGAAACTTTTGAGTCATCTACATCGCCTATTACAACGGTAGAGCTTCCGATTTGTTTTACGCTGTTAGGTTCCAAAACAACAGTAGGATTTGACCTCATTATCTGGCGGTAAAGCTGATTGTACTTGATTGTTCCAAGCGGCAGAAGGTAATCATTTACAAAAAAAGAAACAAGCGAAATTGCCATGCCAAGCACAAGAACCGGCCCCAGAATTGACCTGAAGCTGAAGCCCGAAGCTCTGAAAATCAAAATTTCATTATCGCTTGCCATTCGTCCAAGACACATTAAAAATCCTACAAGAGTTGCAAACGGAGCCGACTGTGCAATAAGAGCGGGCATACTGTAAATCATTATTTTTGCTACATCTTTAAAAGGTGCGCGTTTAGAAAGCATGTCTTCGCCGATTAAAAGAATCTGATTTGCAAAAAAAACAACAAACAAAAAAGCAAAGCAGATAAGGAAATAATAAAAGAGCTCCCTGTAGAGATATTTAATTAAAATTCTTCTTCCAAGAGCGGAAGGCTTAGACTCCGGTTGACCCAAACCCCTTTTCTCCTCTTTCGGTGCTCGATAAAGAATCTGTAATTTTAAAAGCTGCAACTGTTACAGGGCTTAATATAATCTGAGCAATTCGTTCCCCGTTATTTACAACAAAATCATCTTTTCCAAGATTAATAAGAATAATTTTAAGTTCACCACGATAATCGCTGTCTATAGTACCCGGAGTATTTAATACTGTAATTCCATTTTTAGCTGCAAGACCGGAACGTGGACGAACCTGAATTTCATACCCTTGAGGAATTTCAAAAAAAAGTCCTGTTGGAATCATTGCAAAAGAACCGCTTGCAATTGTTACCGGTTCCTTTAATAAAGCACAAACATCTGCACCGGCAGCACCATCTGTTTTATAAGAAGGAATAACTGCTCCTTCAGAGGCAACAACTTTTACTTCAATAATATTCATACTATAACTATATCACTTTTTAAGAAACTTAACAAATTCAGATTGAGGAAGCGGCTTTGAAAAGTAGAAGCCCTGAAGATAATCGCAGGCATTATCGTTTCCGCATTTAAGTTCAACAAACTGCTGGGCGCGATATTCTGTTTCGATTCCTTCTAAAAGAATCTTTTTACTAAGTGCCTTGAGCATATGAATTGTATCTAATACAAGAGTCTCGTTCAAAGGATCTTCTATTTCGTCAATAAATTCCTTATTGATTTTTACAATATCAAACGGCAGCGTGAGTAATTTTTTGATATTTGAAAATCCTGTACCGTAATCATCAAGAGAAAATTTAATTCCCATTCTGTTTAGAATATTTATATTCTTTTCAATAATCAAAGGATTTATGCTCGCTGCATTTTCTGTTATCTGAAGCCTGAGCTGTTCCGGCGCTATATGATATTTATCAAGCCAGTCTCTGATTTTTACAACAAGATCTTTTTCAAAGCACTGGGCAAAAGACATATTAACTTCTATGCTGTCAAGGTCTAATGCTCTTCCTTCATCACTTCCAATAAACTTACATACATTTTCAAGAACAAAATCACCGATTATATATATTTTATTTGTTCGTTCTGCATAATTTACAAACAAAGCCGGCGGAATATCTCCATATTCAGGGTCGTTCAAACGTACTAAAGCTTCGGCACCAACATATTTCTTTTCTTTTACAGAATAAATAGGCTGATAATAAATTTCAAAAAGATTTTCGTTTATAGCCCTGTCTAAAATCTTATCTATATTATTGCGGATAATAAAATCTCGGTCGTTTACATAATCGCGGAACCATTGAGTTTTTCCGTTTGGTTCAAGAATCTTATAGAATTCTTTTGAAAGATAAACAAAATACTCATAATTAGAAACATCTTCAGGAGCACGAATTACACAAATACGTGTATCAAGATTAATACGAACACCATCAAGAATAAAGATTTGTGAAAAATAGCGCTCAAGAGAATCGACAACTTTGTCTAAAGCTATATCTGTTTGATTTTCTGTAGGAAGCGCAAAAATATAATCAAGATAGTAAGGTAAAGCACGCAGTTTCTTTTTACGCGAAAGCTCATTCAAAAATACAGTTATCTTTTTTAAAAGCTCATTAAACTTATCAATTCCTACATACATATTGATGTTTCTGTGATTTGTAATCTTTATAAAAATTACTTTTACAGGAACTCCAATTTTCATAGCTTTATTAAGTTCATTTTCAAAGGCAAAGGAAGACTGAGCCAATGTTTCCGGATTAACAAGAAGTTCCGGCCGCTGAATAGTTGCAAAAGCAAGATAACAGGTAATAGCCAGAACGAACATTTCTATCTGAACATGCGGGAAGAACGACTGGAAAATATATAAAAGTCCATTCAGCGGAAACAAAGATATACTGTAAGCAATCTGACTTTTCTTTAGGATTTTTCTATACATTAAAATCATTATGAATCCAAAGAAAAGCATAAGGACAATACAAACATTCACAACTATAATAGGCGCTTGTATAGTTATGTTCATTGATTTATCAACTGTAAACAGTATATGCTTAACGCAATCCATAAGAATGTAAAGAACCGGCACATTAAATATAAGAATCATGATTATTTTGTAGGTGTCGTTTCTATAAAAGACAGGCAGAATACCTGTTGAAGAAAAAATAAACAATAATCCTACAGCATAAATATAACAGCGGGAAATTAAATATAAATAGATAAAAAGCTTTAAGGCAAAAACTGAAGATGTACTATATACACAATGACGCTGAATAAGCTGGTATATAATGCGGAATGTAATAGTTGTGCAGGCTACAATAAGAAGCGATAAATATAAACTGTTTGTACGACCCTTTACTCTGTTCTTTGTTAAATTAGAAACAATCAGGGTTATGAAAATGAGAAGCGATGTAATGTCACACATTAACCAATCATTCATTCTGTGTGCTCCTCAAAAATTCAAAAAAGTCGTTCTGCGAAAGAGGCTTTGAAAAATAAAAGCCCTGTATATAATCACAACCGGCATTACGGAAATAATCAAAATCTTCGTATGTTTCAATACCTTCAATAAGTATTTTTTTATTCATTCTCTTTAACATAGAGATTGTTTCACTTATTACTGTTTTCATTCCCGGTTTATCAAGCTCATCTACAAAGCTCTTATCAAGTTTTATAAGATCAAGCGGAAGTCTTGTGAGCCTTAATATATTTGAATAACCGGTTCCATAATCATCAAGTGAAAATGAAATTCCTTTTTCCGAAAGCTGGTTTATATTATGTTCAATAACATCATATTTTACTTCCTGCGATGTTTCTGTAATTTCAAGATTGATTTTTTCAGGAGAAACACCATAACGGGCAAGTAAGTCGATTATTTTTTCAGAAAGATTACTTTCAATACATTGCGCAATTGAAAGATTTATATCAATTTTATGTATACCGTAATCTTCAAGGCTGTTTTCTGCAATAAAGCCAATAACATCTTCAAGTACAAAATCGCCTATTTCATGAATTGCACCACTCTTTTCGGCAGCAGAAATAAACAAAGCAGGAGAAATAAAACCATAATCTTCACTCTTTAATCTTATAAGAGCTTCGGCAGAAACATATTGTCTTATCTTCAAATCATAAATAGGCTGATAATACATTTCGAAGAGTTTATTTTTTATTGCATTCTGTATAAGTCGGTCAATCTGGTTCGAAACCTGGAACTCTGGTGATTGGGCGATTTCTTTTAAATATACAAGTGTATTTTTTTCTTTTACAGAAGTAGTTATGTTTTTAACAAAGGTCATTACAGAATCGTAATCTTTTAAGTCTTTAGGGCAGCAGACACAGCACATTTTAAAATCAAACATAATTGTAATGTTATGAATTTCGTGCTTGCCTGCAAAAAAGTTTCTTGTCTTCTGGGCAACTGTGTCAATTTCATTAACATCGTCACGAAGAGTTAAAATTGAAAAACCGCCATTTCCAAGATAATAAACATCATATTCGTCGTTATTACAGATTGTATACAAACCTCTTACAACATGCGAAAGAAATGAATTGATGTTTTCTTTACCAAGTGTTTCTATGATTGAATCAAAATGAATGATTTTAACTGTAATAAAATGAAGCTTTCGTTTGGCTGCAAGATTTCGTTTAATTTCATCTTTGAAAGCCTGGTAGTTCAAACTTCCGGAACTCATATCTATAATTTCTTCCGGCTTTTGAACTGCAATAGAAATAAAAATGAGCGGGAATGTTGTACATACAATTTCGAGCAGATATCTTGGAAAATACATCTGAAGTAATACGCCAATAATATTAATTGGACAAAGACTCAAAAGAAGGACGAATTTCTGGTGCGAAATCATATTGCGGTTATAAACAAGACAGATTACAGAATAAGCAAGAATCCATACAGCACAGATTCGCATATATGAAAGCCACGGACCCCGCACATATTCAAGCTCCGGAGTAATAAGGAACAGCTTATTTGTAAAAAGGTTCATTATGATAAGTGCAAGTACTGTAAAAACAGGAACACCCCAGGTGATTTTTAAAAGAATATCTTTATTAAATTCATGCCACATTCCGCAGACAGAAAAAATAAAGAGAATATATACAGGCGTAGTAAGATTTCTGAAAATATAATAAAGATAAGTATAGATGTATATTTGAATTTGCGAAGCTCTTGTAGGTAAAAGCTTCAATGGCATATATGATCTAAGAATATCAAAAATGCCTGAGAGTAATACTATAGAAATAAGAATTATATATAAGACATTACTCTTACCTCTTGTAAGCTTACGGATAAATAAAGAAAGCAAGAGAAAAAATAGAGTAACAATAGCACAGATGTCAAATGTTATAATTCGCGGCATTCTATTTAAAAAAAACAGCATTCCGGTAAGTTATAACTTCTCCGAAATGCTGACATTTGTATATATTATACAATAGAAGGTGAAATATTACAATGTTTATTTAGCCTTCAATTGCGTCAATATACGACAGGTTCAAACGGCCCTGCTTGTCTACTTCGAGCAGCTTAACTGGGATTACCTGACCTTCTGTAAGAACATCAGTTACCTTGTTTACGCGCTGCTTAGAAAGCTTAGAAATGTGGCAGAGGCCTTCTTTCCCAGGAAGGATTTCTACAAAGGCACCAAAGTCCATAATGCGCTTTACAGTTCCCTGGT
>JAEEGK010001236.1_pt1 | contig 64130 bp, 55 predicted proteins | sample 8958771 | NCBI WGS metagenome assembly JAEEGK01 (sample SAMN16246547, study PRJNA631951) | gut metagenome | biome: gut microbiome; feature: rumen; material: SC-attached | host: Bos | place: Iran: Karaj | collected 2018-10 | reverse complement strand
ATTTCCACGGCACGTATAAAGGGAAGACGTGGACAGTTGCCAGCAATGACTACGGCTTTGCAGCCCAAAGTGGCACAGAGGCTGGCGGCGCGGCAACCGTTGAGGCTGGGCAGTTCGTCCGCTTTACCACGGGAGCCTTCATCAAGCCCATGCGCTGCTATCTGTCGTATGTCGGCACGTCAGCCCCAGCACCGGCACCCCGCATGAACCGCGCTGCAAGCAATGACCTGCCTGCCAGCATCACCGTGCGCCTCGTCAGCCGTAACGGCGAGACTACCGCCATCGGCACCCTCGACACCACGACGGGCGAAATCTCGTTCGACGGCTGGTATGATATGAACGGTCTTAAACTTGACAGCAAGCCTACCAAGAAAGGCCTATATATAAATAATGGTAAGAAGATTGTAATCAAGTAAAATAGGAGGATAACACAATGAAGAAAGTATATAAAAAGCCATCGTTCAGAATAGTAGAACTGCAACACAAGTGCCAGTTACTGGCTGGCAGCGGCGACCCCGTCCGCAATGTGCCCTGGTGGGATGGCGAGGGCAATGCCCCAGAATTCGACTGGGTAGACAAAGGCTACCAATTCGGTGGCTGGGACATTGAGTAGCTATTTAGCATAGCAAGATATGGAAGGAATACCTGAATATTGGGTCATCATTCTATTTGGTGTTATTTATGTCGTGTTCATCTACAAATACATAAAGGAACGACGCGAATGGCATCGGAACCAAGATGACGACTGAGGACTGATGGCTGAAGGCTGAGGGCTGATGTCTGAAGAATGATGGGATTTTGGAGCGTGTTGTGTCAATGATAGTGATGCAGCACGCTTTTTTTTTAGACAAGCTCTTAAAGGAACAAAAATAAATGGAACAAACAATTATCGAAGATACAGAAGAAGCGTTTAATATTTACTAACATTGTACTCGTATTCAGATTCACATCTGGGTGCGAGTTCTTTTTTGTATTAACCGCGAAGCAAGCTTGAGCCTGCACCGGTGCATTATTGGATAGCTGTCCACTCTTGCAAGCCGAGCACAAGACTTCAAGGTTATGAGAAAACTAATAATCGTCGTGCCTGACGATAAAATGGCACTTGTAGAAAAACTAGTTGAGGCTATCCCCGGCATGGAGATTGTCGAGGATAAAGACATGGATAGTATTGAGGAGTTCCAGCGGAAGCCACCGATGGAAAGGCTCGACTTTGCCATTCGTCGTATTGACAGCGAGGAAGGAGTGCTGGTGAATCGCTATGATTTTACCTGGCTGTATGCTGCGATTCAGGAAGGTAAATTGAAGGGAGTGGAGCCGTTTCACTCTGTGGAATCCCTCCGTCAACATCTTATTAAATTAGGTGTCATGAATGTTCCTTCAAATTCTACAATTACCACCAAGTATAGCTGCTTGCAAAATAAGTTTCCTAATTGGAAATTCACGGATAGACGCGGTCGTGATGCCACTGAAGAACGAAGGAGAATAAACGTCGCAAAACGTTTTTTGAGCCTTTACAACAAAGGGAAATAGCAAAATCTTGTGAATAATTGTGTGAATTTCGGCTTATCTTGTGAATAATCTTGTGAATGTGATTTTCAGCTATTTCATAGTTCAAAGGACATGTCTACTTTTGCAGTCGTAAAGCGCTTTCAACAAGTAAAAAAGTAAAAACAAAAAAAGAAAAAAGAATGATGGAAAGTGGATACTATCCCCCTGGTGCTGAGTTCGACCCGAATGCACCGTACAATCAGTCGGAACCACCCGAGATCCCTGTGGAGCTGACTGCCACGGAAACTATGACGAAGACGATAACGGTCTATACCAACAAGGTATGGCGCGTGTACGACGAGGAAGGCTACGGCAGTTACGAATCGGACGGTTTCGAACCCAGAGAAACATGGGACGAGCAAACTGACTCGCTGGAAGTAACTCTCAACAAGGCGCTCGAAGAGATTACGGCACTGCGCAAGGAGGCGGAGGCTCAACAGTTGAAGCTGGAGGCGCACTATGGTGTGCGGCACGGGACGATACCCGGTGCCTCTCATCCTGATGCAGCGCATTTGAAAATGCGGAAACAGTTGTGGGATGCCATGGAGCGCATCAGACATCTGAAAGCGTTGGAAGAGGCACTTGCAGGCTGGGAAACGGATGAGCGAGAGGTAGAATCAGACATTTAAAAGTAAAAACAAAAAAAAAGATTATGAGCAAAGAAGCAAAACGACAGTTGGACCAATGGGTCATGGAACTGGCTCACTATTTGGAGACTGAATACGGATTGGAGTGGAAAGTGGCGCTGCAAAAGGCGCACCTGACAAAGACAATCTTGGGACTAATGGGAACGAGCGTGGTGCGGTTCACATACACGAAGAAGGACGGCACTGTGCGCGAGGCACGCGGTACGCTGTGCCGCGAGTTGTCGAAGGAGTTCGCTGCCTACGAGTACGTCAACGCGGTTGATGAGGTGGTATGGCCACGCGCCACGTTTACCTATTGGGACTTGCAGCGGCAAGGGTTCCGAACGTTCTCAGCAGAACGCCTGAAAGAAATTATAGATAAACAACAACCATGACAACTAAAGGACAACAAGGACAACTCTTTAATTAAATCAAGTTGTTTTAGTTGTTTACTTGTTGTCCAAGTTGTAGTAAAAAAAGAAAAAGAATTATGGTAGCAAAAAACAATATTTTTAATATTCGCGCAGGACGCGCAGAGTGGCAGGGAATGACGGGCACAAGGAAAGGCTTCGTCGAGTTTATGGACCAAGAGCACGCCATCAGGGCATGGCTGGTATTGATGCGCAACTACCGCCGTCAGTACCATTGCGACAGCATCCGCAAGATTGTGACGCGCTTTGCGCCACCGACGGAGAACAACACGGCCAACTACATCCAGTTCTGCGCCAAGGAGGTGGGCACGCTGGCCGACAACAGGCTGGAGCGGTATACGGAGTACGCCATGCTGGCGGTAGCCATGGCAAAGATGGAAACAAGTGTTAAGCTGACGTGGCCGCAGGTCATGAAAGTCATGAACAAGTTTAACGTCTATCCCTTTTAAGTGAAGAGTGATATGAATAAGAAACAATTAACAGATGCGGAGCAGCAAGAACTGCTGCTTCGCATGAAAAAGAACTACACTTACGATGCCAAGAGCGGCAGGCTGACAAGCAGCCGACTGGGCAGGGCTATAAGAGGTAAGAAGCGCGATAAAAATGGTTATTTATGCGTGTTATGCCGTTTGGGCAAGCGACAGGTATTTGTTCGTCTGCACCATGCCGTCTGGGCTGTCTGCAAAGGTCGTTTCCCAGAACGGCAGATTGACCACGTAAATGGAGATAAGCGCGACAATCGCATCGAGAACTTACGCGAAGTGACGTCGTCGGAGAACCATCTTAACGTGCTACTGGCTTGGAATCCGAACGCGAAGACGGGTGTGCCTGGCGTAAGTCCGCACGGTTGTCAGTATCAAACAAAGATACATGGTAAAATGTACAATTTCAGCGACCCTTACGAGGCGTTCTATCATGCGACGATGTGCGGCAAGCGGTACAAGGAACATTAAACATTAAACATTGAATTATGGATAAGAAAATTGTAAACACGGAAGAGTTGGAGTCGAGGCTGCGGAAGGTGCTTGACCCGGTGACGGATGCCGACGTGCGCCATTTCATTGTCGGCCACTTGTTTCGCTACGTCGATAATATGCAGACGGTGCAGCAGATACCGACGGCACTGCGACTGCAGTACTACGCCTGCACGTATGTCATCTTCGACTACCTGCGCAGCAACGGACAGCTGGACCGCACGGAGCGCATCTTCGACAAGGAGGTGATGCGGAATCTTGGTAAAACACTTAGAATGCTTGGCACGGAATTGTATGATGAACATTGAAGAAATGAAATGCAACGTCGACCATCTGTTAGCTGATAGAGGGTTGACAACGGACTATCAGGAGCCGTCGGTTCGCCTGCTTCTGTACCACCTGTATGTCGCCATGGACATCTACCGCTACATGACTTTCTCTGAAAAGAACAAGGCGGGATTCTGGTACCGCACGTTCAAGAGCTCGTATCGGCTCACAGGCTTCTTAAAAGAGCGAAAAAGAAAAAGAGACAAAGAAAAATCCCCCCTGCACCCCTCTTATAAAGAAAGAGAGACGGAGGTGAAAGAAAAAGCTCAGAAAACTCTCTCTCCCGCCGCGGGCGCGAAGTCGAATATTGAATCAAGGCAACATGCCTTCTGGGATGCTTGCCTGAAGTTCGAACCTGAATACGACCGCCAGTTGTTGTTGAAGTTTTACTGCTACTGGGCAGAGGAAGTGAACGGAACGGGCCTGATGTTGTGGGAGACAAAGAAGTCATGGAGCATGAAGTTACGACTGAAAGCATGGTCAAAGAAAAGCTTCGAATTCGATGACAAGGCTGCGGCTCTGCGACTGGAACGTGCCAAGGCCAAGAGTACACAAAAAGAACCGTCCCTTTTGTGTACTGCCGAGCGTGAGGAGGCCAATGCCAGGCTGGAGCGGGAGATTGCAGAGCGCAAGCAGGGTGCCGTGTCGTACGAAGAATATCTTAAAATGAAACATTAAAGATTAAACATTAAATTCGCTTCGCTCAGAAGCATGAAACATGAAGGCAATGACAAGAGAGGAGCTGGCTTACAGGGCTGGAGTTGACAGAAAGACATTTTACAGGTACGTCAAGCGTCACGAGGACGAGCTTCGCGCTATGGGCATGCGACCGCGTGAACGACTACCGCCTGCCGTTGTGAAATGGATAGTGGATTCCTACGGGGTCACACTTGACGAAGAATAATGGGGCATTTTGGGGCATTTTGTCCCATAATGGGTCATAATGGGGCAGCGCCATTGCAAGATGTCGTACCTTTGCGTTGGATTTAAGATCCAGCGCGAGCTCCAATTTGCAGACTCCCCGAGCCCACACTTGCACACTCCCGGGAACCGCACGTGCAGACTCCGGAGGCAGCAAAAAACGAGACAAAAAAGTAACCCTATTGTTCAACATTTAAAAAGTAAAGTATTATGATTCAAATTAAAGCTAAACAACAGAATGTATCGTTCGAAAAGAACGTGGAGAAGCTGGCATTCGTGCTCTCGGCACACCTGTACAACACGCTGGACGCCAGCAAGGTTATCGAAGAGGCAGCCAAGCGTTCGGGTATCAGCGAGGGCGTCATCAAGGCCGCTTGGGACGCAGCTGGTGAGGTCATCCGCACCTGGGCCACCGAAGGTCACAACGTACCCCTGCCTGGGCTGGGCAGCATGCGCTTCGGTGTGCGCTCCAAGAGTGTACAGAGCGTGGAGGACGTGAAGACCTCGCTCATCTCTGCCCGTCGCGTCATCTTCACCCCGTCAAAGGAGGTGAAGGACGAGCTGCAGAACACCAAGATTGCCATCACCTGCTACGACAAGGACGGTAACATCGTAAAGCGCGTGACCAGTGCCGACAGCAACGACATCGAGGATCCGGAGAGTAGCCTCACCCCCAACCCCTCTCCAACGGGCGAGGGGAGTGGTAACTCAGGCGGCGGAAACGGCGACGATTCCCCTAACGAGAACTAGTTTTTGAATTAACCGCAGATTCCGCAGATTATACAGATTATAGCTGCGCCTACACTCTGCACCTATAAATAAAAATCTGTGAAATCTGCGTAATCTGCGGTAAATAAACAGAGCGTAATCTGCGTCTTTGTGTATCTGTGTACAAATTGAAAAAAGAAGGAATTATGAGAAAGGAAACATGGAAGGCGGTGATTCAGATCATCATCACGATTCTGACCGCCATTAGTTCAACAGTATTAGTACAGAGCTGTATGGCCTGACGGCCTAATGGAGAATGGATAATGGATAATTGAGGATGAGAACAGTAACGTTGCATTAATAAGAAAAAGAGGATGTGCCGACACATCCTCTTTCTTTTAAGCCTTGTACCCAGACCCGGGCTCGAACCGGGATGGGTTGCCCCACTGGTGTTTGAGACCAGCGCGTCTACCGATTCCGCCATCTGGGCTTAAGCGGGTGCAAAGTTACAAATAATTTGCGAAATACAAGCATGAATCTTGAATTTTTTTTAAAAATATGTATTTTTCTTGCTTTTTCTTGTTTTATAGGAATTATTTTTGTACTTTCGCAGCGTGATTTTAAATCTATACGTGATATAACATGAAAATCAGCAATCAGAATTACTGCATTATCCTTGCTGGCGGCATGGGTAGAAGGCTGTGGCCTGTAAGCAGGAAGGACTATCCAAAGCAATTCTTGGATTTTTTCGGCACTGGTCGTACTCAGCTGCAAATTACCTATGACAGATTTGCTCGCCTGCTGCCTACAGAAAACATATATGTGTGTACGTGTAAGGATTACCTGCATCTGGTGAAGGAGCAGTTGCCCGAACTGGCAGACGTACGTATCCTGGTGGAGCCTGTCCATCGTAATACAGCACCCAGCGTGGCATGGGCTAATATGCGCATCAAGCGTATCAACCCCGATGCCAACATCGTGATTACGCCTTCCGACCAGATGGTGATGAACGAAGAGAAGTTCGAGCGCAGCCTGGAGACGGGTATCGGCTACGTGGCCGAGAATGACGTACTGTTGGCTATGGGCGTACGTCCTACCCGTCCAGAGCCAGGTTATGGCTATATCCAGTTGGGCGAATCGAGTTGCAAGCCCGACGTCTTCTGTGTCAAGTCATTTACGGAGAAACCCGAACGCGAGTTTGCCACCATGTTTATGGAGAGTGGTGAATTCTACTGGAACACGGGTATCTTTATTTCTAACTCGCGCCACCTGACCAACTGCTTTGAGGATATTTTCCCCACTGTGCTGCGCAACCTGAAATTTGACATGCCCAACTATACCTACGAGGAGGAGTTAGAGTATGTGGCACAAAACTATCCGCGCTATCCTAACTTGTCGCTGGACTTTGCCATTTTAGAACAGAGCCGCTGTGTGTATGTAATGAAATGCGATTTTGGCTGGGCCGACCTGGGTACTTGGCATGCCATCTACGAGTGTATGAGTAGGACACCTGATGACAATGTGACGCTTGATACTGAGGTGCTGCTTGAAGATTCAACGAATAATATCATCCGATTGCCTAAAGGCAAATTGGGTGTCATTAGCGGACTGGATGGCTACATCATAGCTGAAGAGGGAAACGTGTTGTTAATCTGTAAGAAGGGCGACTCGTCTGCGTTGGTACGCAAGTACGTCAACGAGGTACAGCTCAAATACGGCGACGACTTCATTTAGATTAAACATTAAAGATTAAATTTCAGAATTTTGCAGCATTTTAATGTTTAATGTATATTGACGCGAAGTTGTAGCAGGATGTCTGTCATTGATGATTGGGCTATTTGCTGCAATCCGCTACCGATAGTGGAACGGTCAAAATAATTGGTCGTTCCATATTTTATGATGGCAGTCAGTCGCTGTCCGATGGTAGCCTGCAACATCAAGGAATGGCGCAGGCCGTGACCATAGTAGGCTGGAAACGAAAAGTCGTACTGCACAGAGCGTTCGTACTGATAGAGACGGGCATCGTAGCCGTCCGTATGGAACCATCCAATATGGCCATCCATCGTCAGCCACCGCCATCGCCACGTGGCATGCTGACTGAGCATGATACCCTGTTGCCAGGCATTATCAGCCCATGTGCTGACAGCATCGGCTTCTGTCTGTAGTGAGATTTGAGACGAAATACTGACAGTAGAGCGTAGGCGTAGTCGGTGTTCTGGTCTGTTCTGCAAGCGCTTTTTCTCGCTGTCGTCTCGTTGTCGGATATGCATTCTGTAACGTGCTTCAAGGTTCCACTTCCGTCCGTTATGACATGCTGACAACAAGGCATCGAACGCATCGCTTGGCAGGCTGACCTGATAGCGTGGAAAGCTGAAGTGTGCATAGTCGACATAGCCTTGTAACAGCCAAGCCCTGCTGGGTTGCCACTTGGCACCCAAATAGGCACCGTGTTCGTTCTGCACACCGCTACCCTCCCCGAAACTCTTGGCATGCAAAGCCGTATAGCGTTTGTCGTAATAGCGATAAAGCAGCATGAGCGTCAGCGCATCCGTAGTCCGCCAGTTTATGGTATTGATGGTGGCCAAGGTCCCCTGCTGGTTGACAGCCGTCTCTCCCGATATGCCCCATCGACTGGTATTATAGCCATAGTCCACGCTGATGTTGGTAAAATCGGATCCCGTGGCAGCATAGCGTTTGTAGAGTACCTGCTGGGGAGTTAGCTGACGGTTGAAGTGGCTATATACCATATTCAGATTGACATGGAATGTGCTTTGCCGATAGCCAATACTGCCACCAAAGTCTGTCTCCTGGGTGTTGTTCTTTTTATTTAGTTCTGTCTTTGTACGATGATAGCCGTCATGTAACAGGGTACGAGCCGTCCCGTCTTCATTCAGTGTGGCATCCTGTGGTCGATAAGAGGCAAAGGCTGTTAGTCGCCAACGGTCAGCCATACGTACCGTAGCCGCTATGCCCTGCAGATAGTTGCCTTGCGAACGGGAAGCATGGGCTGTTAGCATGTGTGTAGAGCGTCCCATCGATTGCAATGTGGCCAACTTGCCTAAATTGAAGGCGGTATTCATGACGAGTCCCATACCCATCTGGACGCGATACATGCCAAGGTTCAGTTCCTCAAGTCGTCCCATGTTGCGTAACTGTAGGTAGTAGCTGTAGTGGTCGTAACCGAGCCTGTTCTTGTCTGAGAAGAATGGTTCACCTGCATCCTGAGCTGCCGTGAGGCCGAACTTGATGCGGTCGTTATAATTGAACTGATAACGGATGTCGTGTCGGTATTTGTAACCTAAATAGCCAGAACCGTCTGAAAGCATATCGCCTTTACGATCATAAAGAGGTATCTTGCCATAGGCCACCAATTTGTGATGTCCATATTTGAATACATCGCTCAGTTTCGGCCATATACGCCGAGGCCTTTCCTGACCAACATACACGAAATGTTCCAATAGTTGACGGGTATGGAAGTCGAGACTGCCAATCATCTTCAGTTCACCTATTGAACGGATGGGCGCATAGCGATAGATGTATGCCACTATCTCCTCCACCTGTGTGTCGGAAAGGAACGGCAATGCCTCCAGTTCCTCGCGTGTTGTCTGATTCAGGTTGATGGGTGAAGCAGCTGTCTCTGCCAGCTGTTCCATCATCGCCTCACCAGCTCCCTCCTCCATATCTTCTATTGTCATCCATTGCCGAAAGTCATCCTGCCAACCATTCTGACTATAAGCGCCTATAGACCATAAGAAAGCCAGTTCCAATATTAAATACCTTGTCATAATGGCTTGCAAAGGTAAAATATTTAGATGAAATGGCAAAATAAGATGGAAGCAACTCACTTTTTTGTCGGCGAAACGGCAAAAAATGAAGAGAATTGTTTGGCGTTTTAGGATTTTTGCGTAATTTTGCAACCATAAATAATGGATTATCCGAATCAGGACGGGTATAACTCCTGATAAAGACATAATAATTCCTCGGGAATAACTTAAATTTTCAATGAGAAAATATTCTTTGATCCTTATAGTTGTATCCGCCATTCTTCTCGAAATAATGGGGGCTGCACAATACTTTATGGCCACTTATGGAACTGAGGAACAGTTACTGTCCAAAGCAAGCCATGATTTGGAAGAAAGCCAGCGGGTGGCTGCTGTGAAGAGTGAGGTGGAGACGGCCCTACGTAATATTAAAACAGCGGTGGAAATGAGTATCACTAACCCCAAAGGCTACTACCGTATCGCTGCAGGTTTGGTTAAAAACAATCCACACATAGTGGGTGCAGGCGCTGCTTTCCGTCCCGACTATTTCAAGTCACAGGGGTTGGCAAAATTGTATGCTCCCTATGTCTACGACCGGCAACCCGACGTAAAAGCCAAGAAAAAGAAAACCACTGAGCCGATGTTGACAGCTACCTTGTTGCCTTTCGACTATACCACCCGGGAGTGGTATGGTAAAACGATTGAAAACAGCCAGAGTATGTGGACGCAACCCTACCTTGACCAAGGCGGTACCCACATTATCATGTGTACCTATGTGATGGCTATTCAAGATCGCTCTGGCATGACGGTCGGTGTATTCTATGCTGACGTGCCCATGGAGGATGTATCAGTGTTATTGATGGATATTCAGGAGGGTATTATAGAAAGCCGTACCGTATTATTCATTATCCAAGTCTTCAGCCTGTTGGTTATCGGCTTTATTGTATGGCTTGCTGTCAGAGCTTTCCGTCGCTATAAGGACCAATATGTCGACCCGGAAAAGGATCATCTTGTTGAACAGTTGGCAAAACTACGTGAGGTGAATACGCGTCTGACGAAACGCAATCAGGAACTGGCTGAGAAATTGGCAGATATGCGGCAACGTATGGCCGACGTCAGTCAGACGACGGATACCGAAACCAATTGGTATAGATAAAAAAATAGAGAAAGTTATGGAATCAAAATTAGTTATTTATAATACGCTGACACGGCAGAAGGAGCGTTTCGAGCCGTTGCACGCCCCCAATGTGGGTATGTATGTTTGTGGTCCTACCGTCTATGGTGATCCTCATTTGGGACATGCCCGTCCCGCTATCACCTTCGACTTGGTGTTCCGCTATCTGAAGCACTTAGGCTATAAAGTACGCTATGTGCGTAACATCACTGATGTAGGCCACCTGGAGCATGATGCCGACGAGGGTGAGGACAAGATAGCCAAGAAGGCACGTCTGGAGCAGTTGGAGCCCATGGAGATTGCACAGTATTACACCAACCGCTACCATCAGTATATGGATATGCTGAATGTGTTACGTCCTTCTATTGAACCTCATGCTACAGGTCATATCATTGAGCAGCAGCAGTTGGTACAGCAGATTCTCGATAACGGCTTTGCCTACGAGTCGAACGGAAGTATCTATTTCGACATCGAGGCATATAACAAGCAATACAAATACGGAATCCTCTCAGGTCGAAGCCTTGAGAATATCAAAGATGCTTCGCGCGATAACCTTGACGGTGTCGGTGAAAAACGCAATCAGGCCGACTTCGCCCTATGGAAGAAGGCTCAGCCTGAACACATCATGCGCTGGCCCTCACCTTGGAGTGACGGCTTCCCTGGCTGGCACTGTGAGTGTACCGCTATGGGTCGTAAGTATCTGGGCGAGGAGTTCGACATTCACGGCGGTGGTATGGATCTCATCTTTCCCCACCACGAATGCGAGATAGCTCAGGCCCAGGCCTCAATGGGTCATCCAGCTGTCAAGTATTGGATGCACAACAATATGTTGACCATCAACGGTCAGAAGATGGGTAAGTCATACAACAACTTCATTACGCTGGAACAGTTCTTTACAGGTAATCATCCGTTGTTGGAGAAGGCTTATTCGCCCATGACCATCCGCTTCTTTGTCTTGAGTGCCCATTATCGTGGCACGGTGGATTTCTCGAATGAAGCCTTGCAAGCTGCCGAGAAGGGTTACGAGAAACTGATGAACGCCATTGTCGACATAGAGCGAATTGCGATTTCATCACAATGTGATGCTGAAACTGAAAAAGTGGTGAAGAACCTGCGTCAGAAGTGCTATGACGCGATGAATGACGACCTTGCTACACCTCAGGTCATCAGCAACCTCTTCGAGGCTTGTACCACTATCAATAAGCTCGTTGACCACAAAGCTACCATCTGTGCCGACTGCCTGAAGGAGCTGAAGGAGGTCATGAATCTCTTCGCTTTCGACATCCTCGGACTCAAGGCCGATAGCGCTGGTTCTAACGATGCTCGCGAGGAAGCTTTCGGCAAGGTTGTCGATATGGTGCTCGACCTGCGTGCAAAGGCCAAAGCCAATAAGGACTGGGCCACCAGTGACCAGATTCGCGACGAACTTGCTGCTGCCGGCTTTGAAGTAAAAGATACGAAAGACGGCGTTACTTGGAAGCTGAACAAGTAAAGGCTTCCTTCGTCAGATATAATGCAATCATGTCCTTCCACATCTTGCGGACCGACATATACACCAATCCACCGTGGGGGCCTTTGGGTCCCCATGAGTTTTTCATGACGTAGTAGGGACGGCCTGCCTCGTCATGAGCCATTCCCACAATACACATGGCATGGCCACGACTTTCCCAACAGACGGGATGGCGTTGGCGCAGGGCACGGTCCACATGGTGGCGTAGCGTGTCCATAGGCAGGTTCAGCAACAGATTCTGCTCCCAGTTGTCGGGCACGGGCACCACAATCTTCTTGTTATAGGGTGAATCGGGAAAGCACGTCAACGACAGGTATTCATCTGGGGCACAGACGGAGTGGGCAAACTCCCAAGGTGTGTAGCGGGCTCCTAACATGAACACCCATTTGGGGGTGGGCAAATCGTCTGTGGCATCGTCTGGCAATACGTCGTACGGTACAATGCCATACTTCTGTATCATGTTCAGCAGCGTTTGGCCCATGGCCCTTTGGCCCTTGGCTTTTAGCTCTTGGCTATTAGCTTCCAGCATGCGTCCAATGTAGACGGGCGACAGGTTGACGGAGTCACCTCTTACCAGATGTTCCGTCTCAATTGTAGCCAGCATGGCGTAGGCCCAGCAGAGTTCCGACTTGCCCTGATTCTTCACGGGTGTCATGGGCAACAACAGGTCGTTGGTGTAGGTATGTTGTTGCTTACGACCGCATGCCGCAAACAGCATCAGAGCAGCTAAAAGGAACGTCCATTTTACTTTCATGAGCGCAAAATTACAAATTAATTATGAATTATGCACTATGAATTATGAATTTTTTCGTATCTTTGCAGCCGAAACATATGAACTGATGACGATGAAGAAACTATTTTTAATTGCTATTAGTTGTTTGCAATTAGCATTTAATATAGGGGTTTTAGCAGCACCTCCATTGCGTGTGCTCACACCCATGCGGCTGGCTGACGGCAGTATGGTGATGCCGAGTGATGTTACTATGGCATCGGCAGCAGAAGGTTGCTGTGCATCGCCTGCGATGATAGGTGTTGGTAGTTATCTGCAACATACAGGAAGTCCACGCATATTGACCATTCTGGCAGCTTTCCAGGATGTAGGTTTTACCGTCAAAGACCCCGTCAAGGCCTTTGATCAATATCTGAATGGTAACAAACAGGAAGATTTGGGTAACATGAATCATATGAATGTAGCCAGTGTGCGCCAATATTTCAATACTTGTAGTTATGGGAATTTTACGCCACAGTTCGATGTCGTGGGACCGCTTACTCTTCCTCAGAATATGGCCTATTACGGCGGAAAAAACAACACAGGGTCTGACGACAGGTTCTCTGATTTCTGTCGTGATGCCTTGGAGTTGGCTAAAGACATTGTTAGCGACTGGAGTACCTATGACAACGACAAGGACGACCGCATCGAATTGGTATGTGTCATCTTTGCTGGATATGGACAGAATCAGGGCGGTGCCGACAGCACTATTTGGGCTAAGGCCAGTTATCAGAATATAAAAGTGAATGACACGCAGCGTATTTCGCGCTTTAATTGTTGTCCTGAGTTATTCCATCCCCAATATCCGGACTATATCAATGGTACGGGCGTCTTTATCCACGAATTTTCCCACTGTATGGGACTGCCCGATCTCTATGCCACTACGTCGACGGCTTATGTCAACAACCAGGGTATGGAGACGTTTAGCATCATGGACTATGGACTCTATAACCGTAATGGCTTTGCCCCTTGCCCTTATAATGCATGGGAACAGGAAGTCATGGGCTGGACGAAGATAGAGGAATTGAAGCCCACAGCTGATAGTCAGCAGCAAGTATCTGACCTCCTTCCGCTGATTGAGGGTGGCAAAGCGTATAAGCTGGTAAACGCTGATAACGACCGCGACTATATCGTGATGGAGAATATACAGAAACGGGGTCTCAACACGTATAGTGCCGCCCATGGATTGCTGGTCTATCATGTGGATTATCCCTATAACACCGTTAATATGACTGATGCGCCTAACAACAATCCGGGACATCCAGGCGTGGCGGTGGTTCCGGCGAACGGCACACTCATCAACAGCCACCTGCGTGGTTCTGGAAAGAAATATACTAATGAAGAATGGAAAACAAGCATGGCAGCATGCGTTTTCCCTGGCCCTGAAAACGTAACAGCACTTACCAGCCAAATGCAGTTGCCCAACTACTGCTTCTGGAATAGTTCAAAAGCCAAGGAAACCAATTATATGCTTAACAGCATATCTGAGAATGAAGGTACGGGAACCGTCAGTTTCATCGTCGCCTCTGACAATCCGTCAAGCATAGATGACGTGAGATGGTTGAAGCCGGATGACAGTCATGTTGTTTACGATTTGCAAGGACGTAGAATTCAGGGCTGTTTGAAAGCTGGCATTTATATTGTTGATGGCAAAAAGATATATGTGAAATAATAAGGTACTATGAATCAATTTAGAATTCGGATGTTCGCCGTCATCCTTACCCTTTGCGGCGCAATGAGTAGTTTCGCACAGGCTTCCGACTTTACACTCAACGATATCAATGGGAAATCCCTTTCGTTGTCATCCATGCGTGGCAAAGTTGTTGTACTTGATTTCTGGGGCTCATGGTGTATCTGGTGTATCAGAGGAATTCCTGATATGAAGAAATACTACGAGAAGTACAAGAACAAGCTCGAGATTATTGGTATGGACTGTGGTGACAGTGATGAAAAATGGAAGGCAGCCGTTAAGAAGTACGAGCTGCCTTGGAAGCATGTTTATGTGCCCAAGAACTCAAAGGTGTTGGACAACTATAAGATTGAGGGTTTCCCTACGAAAATCGTCATTGCACCTGATGGCACAGTACTGAAGAAAGTCGTAGGTGAATCCCCTGATTTCTACGAATACCTCGACCAGTATTTCATATCACATTAAGCAAACGAAATAGTACCCTGGATAGGTTCTGAGGGTGGTAAATCGTTCTCCTGCTGTGGAATCTCACCGCTGGCTTGGCTGTAGATGCTGTCCAGTATCTCACGTGTACGCTTGTAGGTTGGCGTTTGTTCAACGGCAGAGATGACGTCGTCGTTATCCAGATCCTCAGGACGGAACAGGTAGATATGTGGACGACGCTTGTAGCGCTTCGACTGGCTATCGCCGCCATAATAGCGGTTACGACGGTCCTGACGCTGAGCCTCGGCCTCCTGTTCTGCAGCAATACGTGTTGCCTCTTCCTGTGTGTTGTGACGCTGACGATGGCTGTTCATGCCGTCGACGCGGTCGATACCAAAACCAGTGGCCAGAATGGTCACCTTGACTTTCTTGCCCAATTCTGGATCGACAGCCAATCCCCACTTGATTTCGAAATCGCCAAACTTAGCCATAAAGTCGTTGACATCGTTCATTTCTTCCATCATGAGTGATTCCTTGCCGTCCTTACCACCAGAGAACGAGATAGAGAGCAGTATCTTCTTAGAGTTGAAGACATCGTTCTCGTTGAGCAGGGGTGAGTTAAGGGCGTCGTCGATGGCCTTCTTGACGCGGCCTTCGCCCTCGCCATATCCTGTTGACATGATGGCAACACCACCATCCTTCAATACGGTCTTAACGTCGTTGAAGTCAAGGTTGATGAGTCCGTGAACGGTAATAATCTCGGCAATAGACTTGGCAGCCACGCTGAGGGTGTCGTCAGCCTTACCGAAAGCGTCGAGCACGGTAAGCTCGGGATAGATTTCGCGCAGACGTTCGTTGTTGATGACCAGAAGGGCGTCAACATGCTTAGACATCTCTTCAACGCCGTCAAGAGCTTGGTCAATCTTACGATCGCCCTCGAAACGGAAGGGGATAGTGACGATACCTACCGTCAAAATACCCATCTCTTTAGAGATGCGGGCAATGACTGGGGCTGCACCAGTACCCGTACCACCACCCATACCAGCGGTAATAAAGGCCATACGTGTGCCGTCGCTGAGCACTTGCTTGATATCTTCCAGACTCTCTTCAGCGGCAGCGCGTGCCTTTTCAGGACGATTACCTGCACCCAGGCCTTCCTTACCCAGTTGCAGGTGGACGGGAACAGGTGAATCGTTGAGCGCCTGATTATCGGTGTTACACAATACGAAACTGACATCGTGGATGCCTTCGCGATACATGTGGTTAACGGCATTACCACCTCCGCCACCAACACCAATCACCTTGATGATGCTATTTTCTTTTGCGGGCTCGCCAAAGTCGAGCAATATGTTATTATCCATGTTTCTAAAATTTTCAATTATCAATTACCAATTGTCAAATAGGGCTTTAGCCTGCATTATTCTTCTTCCTTAACCATATCGGTAGCTTGCTGTTTCAGCCAACGACCAAACTTGCTCCAAGGACTGTTCTCCTTACGGATACGTTCTGCCTCGCGAGCTTCGGCTTCAGCCTTCTCACGCTCGGCACGTTCTTCAGCCTCCTTCTTACGCTGGGCTTCCTCTTCAGCACGACGAATCTCCTCGGCAGTACGTACTACACCTGCAGGTGTCTCGGTGGCTTGACGGGCACGACGCTGTTCGTAAGTGTCAGTCGGCTGCGGCTTCTGGTTGGCAAAAAGGTCACCATTGGGGTCAATCTCGTTGCCTGCACAATTGATGTCACCCTTGGCCAGTAGTCCCAGAACGGTGTTCATCATACCATCGTGATTGTTGATGTCGTTGATGTTGCTGGTAATACTCTGCATGACGAACTTTGCGATACGAATTTTGTCGATATGAGTATAATTCTGGAAGGCTTTCTCGATGTTCTTCATATTTGAGCCACCACCAGTCAGGATAATACCACCCAAGAGCTTATCGCAATATTCTTCTGGTACCTGACACCAGACGTTGGCAATGATTTCCTCGACACGGCCTTCAACAATCTCGACAAATTTGCGTACTTCCACCTGACGATCCTGGTCGATGGAGTATTTCATGTTGTTGTCGATTTCATTGTTCTCTGTGTAGGCAGAACCATACTTCTTCAGCATCTTCTCGGCATCCTGCTCCTCCATCTGTAGCGAGGCAATATCCTTACAGATATTGTTGAAGCCGAGGGGGATGACAGCCAAATGGCGCAAGATGTTTTTTGAATAGACATTGACGGTTGTCGTATCAGCACCAAGGTCAACCAATGCACAACCTGAACGGCGCTCGGTCTCAGTAAGTACGCTGTCAGCTAAGGCTAACGGGGCGAGATACATCTCGGCAACTTGGATACCAGCCGTCTCGAAGCACTTGTTCAGATTCTTGTAGAACGTTTTACGCTGCAGGATATTGAGGAAATTACCCTCGATACGTGCACATTGTACACCGACGGGGTCGAGCTGCAATTGTGAGTCGACTTTGTACTCTTGCACGGCAGCATCGAGAATCTCCTGGTCGGGATACTTCATGTTACGGTTAGCATCCATCAATTCGATAACCATGTCCTGTGTCACCTGTGTGTCACTGGGCAGGTCTTTGGCGATAACGTTACGAATAGAGCGAATAGACTGTCCGCCCACACCCACATACACCTGCATGATGCTGGTCTTCAGCTGGTTTTCCAGCTTGTTGACAATGGTTGTGATACATTGAGCAGTCTTGTCGATGTTGTAGACATACCCCTTACGGATGCATGCCGTTGCGTCCTCCTTGACACAGGCCAGCACCTGGATGCTGCCGTCAAGGTTCTTGCGTCCTGCAATACCGGTCATCTTGGATGAACCCAGTTCGATTGCTACGATAAAATCCTTTGCCATATCTTATTATTAACCGATTTACTGTTTTACAATTTCCTTCTCTTACAAATGATTTGATTATTGAACTCAATATTGATATACGAGTACTTGTTCCAGCCAGCCTTTGAGAGTCCGTAACGATAGAACTTCTCAAGACGGGTCAGTTTCTCTTTCAGATGAGTGGGCTGTCCCAGATAGACAATATGGTCACCCACGCGGGGAATCATCTCGACAGAACCATCAGGCAGCACATTGATTTGCTCAATCTGACTATGCCAAAAAGGATCGTCAAGCAACAACAGGCCAAACTGCTTAAGGGCAGTCTGTGCATATTTTTGTTTGATGTCGCCAGTAGCCACTATCAAGTCCGTCGAGTTGTTCTTGCTGGGAATGATAGCGCCAAGGTTGTCAATATAGTAGCTCTCCCCGTTGTTGGCCATGATACGCATGACAGCAGTACGCTGGGTGAGATTGATGAAGACATGTCCCGAATGCGTCTTGTAGCACTCGACACGATCAACTAAAGGACTCTTCAGTAGTGTCTCTTCTATCTGGCGTGTACACACATCACTCATGCGATCGCCCAAAGGATATATCTTAGCATGCTGGAGCTGCATCTTTACCTCGTTGACATTGAGGAAACCATTGCCAGTGCCGTCGGTGATGTTAATCTTCACTTCACGGCAGACGGCATCCTGGTCATCAGGGCAATTGAATGCAGTGATGGCCAATACCAGATAGACACTTAAGATGATGTCCGCGGTCAGGATTCCGATTTTCTTCCAGTTCATGCTTATATACTCCTTTAGCTTTTATTTCTTCTCTTTCAGAATTTGTGCCATCTGTGGCACCTGATTGTCAAGGTCGCCTGCACCCAGTACGATGAGCACATCGAACGTACGGCTCTTGACCAACTGCAGTACATCTTCCTTCTGAATCATCTGTTTCTCGATGCCGGGACGCAGACGGTCATAGATGAGCTGAGAGGTAACACCATCGATGGGTAATTCGCGAGCAGGATAGATTTCTGTCAGGATAACCTCGTCAAGCAGACTCAGTGCATCGGCAAAATCCTGATAGAAGTCACGGGTGCGAGTGTAGAGGTGAGGCTGGAAAATGGCCGTAATCTTACGGTCTTTGTATAGTTCACGAATGCTGCGGGCACTCTGAAGAATTTCCTTGGGATGGTGGGCATAGTCGGAGAGGAACACCAGGCGAGGTGTCTTAATCTTGAAGTCAAAGCGACGGTCTACGCCATCGTAAGTTTTCATACCTATGCGCAGCTCGTTGGCAGTACAGCCAGCCAACTGTGCCATCGCCATAGCAGCAATGCCATTTTCGATATTGATGGGAACAGGCTGTCCCAGTTCGATGTTGGTGACCGACTCGATGGGTGACACAAAGTCGAAGGTAATCTCGCCATTCTCAATGCGGATATTTTCGGCATGGAAGTCGCCCTCGTTCAGGGCATAATCATATCGGCGTACCCCCTGAGGCAGGTTCTCCTTCATTTCCAAATCGCGGTGGATGATGAGTGCACCCTTTGGCTGGATAAGTTCTGTATAGTGACGGAAGCTTTCAAGATAGGCTTCCTTAGTGCCGTAGATGTCCAAATGATCGGGGTCGGTAGAGGTGATGACTGACATATAGGGCGATAGCCAGTGGAACGAACGATCGAACTCGTCGGCTTCAATGACTACGAAGTCTGAATCGGACAGAATATAGTTGGTGCCGTAGTTCTTTGAGATACCACCCAAGAAGGCATTGCAGTCGAGATGGCTTTGGTGCATGATATGGGCACACATGGTGCTGGTAGTGGTCTTGCCATGTGTACCAGCCACGCAGAGTCCCTTATGTTGACGGGTCAGTGTACCTAGCACTTGAGCTCGTTTCTGAATCTCGAAACCATTCTCACGGAAGAAACGCAGCTCCTTGTGCTCTTCAGGAATAGCGGGTGTATAGACAACCAGACACGACTCCTTCTGTTTGCAGACAAAGGGAATGTCGTTGATATTCTCTTCATAGTGGATGAGCATGCCCTCACGCTCCAGTTGACGGGTAAGCGTGCTTGGCGTCTTGTCATAACCAGCTACGACAAGGCCTTTCTTGATGAAGTAGCGTGCGATGGCACTCATGCCGATGCCACCAGCTCCTACAAAATAGACAGATTTGATATCTTTAATATTCATTGATTTATCGATTAATCGATTTACTGATTTGCTAATTTTATGACTTCTTTTGCGATAATCTCAGCAGAGTCGGGTAGTGCCATTCTGAGGATGTTGGTGCTCAAACTCTTGAGTTTGGCATCGTCTTTGACAGTATCGATGGCCATAGGTAAGAGCAATTTGGCAGCTTCGCTATCCTTGACGTAAAGGGCAGCCTGCTTGTTGACCAGTGCTAAGGCATTCTTGGTCTGATGGTCTTCAGCAACATTAGGACTTGGCACCAGTATAACGGCCTTTCCCAACAGGCAAAACTCAGAAATGCTGCCAGCGCCTGCGCGACTTACCACGAGGTCAGCAGCTTTATAAGCGGCAGCCATATCACTGATGAAGTCGGTAATCTTCAGGTTGGGAATATCTTGTCCTTTCATGCGCTCACTGATTTCGGCACTGTAGTATTTGCCAGTCTGCCATACAAATTGTATACCACTCTCTTTTATCTCGTTGAGATGGGCCAGTACACTCTCGTTGAGGGTGCGTGCACCTAAACTTCCACCAACGATGAGCACGGTCTTTTTCTCTGGGTCGAATCCCAATGAGCGTACAGCATCATCATGGCTAATGCTACTATCCAACAACTGTTGACGAACGGGATTGCCAGTCAGCATTATTTTCTGACCAGGGAAGAAACGCTCCATGCCCTCATAGGCCACGCAAATCTTCTTGGCCTTGCTGGCCAATGTCTTGTTGGCTAATCCTGCATAGCTGTTTTGCTCTTGTAAGAGGGTAGGGATGCCTAAGCTGTTGGCTGCACCAAGGGCAGCACTGCTGGCATAACCACCGACACCGACTGCAACCTGCGGCTTGAAGTCGCGGAGAATTTTCTTAGCAAGCCATTTGCTTTTCAGATAGTCGATGGCCACACCGATGTTGGCAGGTTTCCATAACGGACGGAAAAAACCGCGGATGGGCAGTCCCTTGATATCATACCCTGCAGTGGGAACGCGCTGCATCTCCATACGTCCCTCGGCTCCAATAAACAGAATCTTAGCGTCAGGGCGCAAGGCCTTGACGGCATTGGCTATCGACACGGCAGGGAAGATATGGCCTCCAGTGCCACCGCCACTGATAATGACTCTCAACTCTCTTTCCATATTTTTATTTTTTTAACTCCTTATCCTCTTGAACTTCTTTCTTCATCTTGGCTGAACGACTGACACTCAGTATAGCACCAATGTAGGCGCAGTTGATGATAGTGGACGTACCACCCTTGGAGATGAGTGGCAACGGCTGTCCGGTCACTGGTGCCAATCCCACGGCTACCATCATATTGAAGGTTGCCTGAATAACCAGCAACAATCCCAATCCCATAGCCAGGAAGGCTGGAAAGTTGTTTTCGCAGCGACTGGCAATGCGGGCACAGCGGTATAGTAATATAATATATAGGAACACCACAAATGCAGCTCCGATGATGCCTAACTCCTCGATGACGATGGCAAAGATGAAGTCGCTGAAGGCCTGTGCCAAGAAATCACGTTCCGTACTCTTGCCAGGACCTTTGCCGGTAATGCCACTCGACACGATGGCAATATTAGCGTGGGCCACCTGAGCATCCTTGTCAAGGTCGTACTCTTTAGGTGTGGGGTCTTCCTTGCCGAAGTTCAAAATACGAGCTTTCCACGTGTCTGCACGGTGTAGCATTTTTTCCAGTTTGCTCTTCTTCTGGGGTTTCTCAACTACTTCAGTTTTTGTCAACTGTTGGCTTTGTTCTTCGCTAGTGCGGTCGTGACCGACAATCATTACCATTGAGATGGCGAAAATGCCAGCGCAAGCAATGATAGCAAACAGTTTGCCTAACTGTCGTATTGGTACCAAGCCGATGAACATCATCAGGAATACCACTGCAAAGAGCAGAGCTGCGGTGGAGAGATTCTCAACACCAATAGCCATGCAGGCAGGGATAGTAAACCACAGAATATACTTGAATGCCTTACGGTCGGCACCATTCTCACGTTGCATGGCAGCCAGAATTTGTGCTACGGTAAGTATAATGGTTCCTTTGGCAATTTCAGAAGGCTGAATGGTAAACGGACCCAGACGAATCCAGCGCGAAGCATCGTTGGTGCTTTCGCCACCGCCCAGCATCACAACTAATAGCATTAGTCCGCTGAGCAATAGCAGGAAAGGTGTGAGCAGCTTGAAATAACGGCATGGCACGTTGAGTGTAATGATGGCTGCTAACACGCCGAGGAAGATAGTGAACGTATGGTAGGCAATAGGGCCAACATAGTTCTGACTCTTATACGTCAGTCCGCTGGAAGCCGAGAAGACTTCCACGATACTGATCATGCAGAGGAAGAAGAACACCATCCAGATGACCTTGTCGCCCTTGAAGATATTGCCTATTTTCTTGTTCATTTATAAATTCCTTGCTAATTCCTTAAATTGTTCGCCGCGGTCTTCCATATTCTTAAAGAGGTCAAATGATGCACAGCAGGGGCTGAGCAGTACTGTCATGCCAGGCTCGGCCATCTCGTAGCAGGCCTGGATACACTCCTTCATGGAGTGAGTATCGCGAACAGGGATGCCCAATGCGTCGAAGTTGTCGTGCAACTTCTGGTTGTCAGCACCGAGATAGACAAGTCCTGCACACTTCTCCTTCACTAACGGTATGATAGGAGCATAGTCGTTGCCTTTGTCCTTGCCACCGATAATGAGGATGGTCTTGGTCTTCATGCTCTCAAGTGCATACCAGCAGGCATCGACATTAGTGGCTTTTGAGTCGTTGACATATAGTACGCCACGAACAGTACATACCTTTTCAAGACGATGCTCAACACCAGGGAAGTCACTCAACGACTTACGGATAATATCTTTCTTGATGCCAGCGACATTGGAGGCGATACCTGCTGCCAGTGAGTTGTAGATGTTATGCTTGCCCGTCAGACTCAATGATTCCTGTTCCATATTAAACGGTTCAGGTTTCTCAATCTTATATTGTCCCTCCTCGATATAACCGATACTACCAAACTCTTTTAGTTCAGAGAAAGGATATTGGATGGCCTTGATATTGTATTTAGCCAACTCTTTTTTTACCACGGGGTCGTCGTTCCAATAGATGAAGGCATCCTGCGGTGTCTGATTCTGGATGATACGCATCTTCGAATCGACATAGTTCTGCATCTTAAAGTCATAGCGATCCAGATGGTCTGGGGTGATATTCAGCAGAATTGCGATGTTGGCACGGAAGTCGTACATGTTGTCGAGTTGGAAAGACGACAACTCAATGATGTAGTATTCGTGTGGATCCTCAGCTACCTGCAAAGCCAATGAATTGCCGATGTTGCCAGCCAATCCAGCATCATAGCCAGCAGCCTTGAAGATATGATAGATGAGGCTGGTCGTCGTCGTCTTGCCATTAGAACCCGTAATGCAAATCATCTTCGAATTGGTGTAGCGTCCGGCAAACTCAATCTCACTGATGATATGGATACCCTTCTCCTTGATTTTGACAATCATAGGAGCTGTATCGGGTATGCCTGGGCTCTTGATAACCTCGTCGGCATCCAGAATTTTCTCTTCTGTGTGATGGCCTTCTTCCCACTCAATCTGGTGGTCGTCCATCAGCTTCTTGTACTTGTCGTTGATTTTCGACATATCGCTGACAAAGACCTCAAAGCCTTGTTTTTTGGCCAATACGGCAGCTCCTGCACCGCTTTCGCCAGCTCCTAATATAGCTATCTTACTCATACTAATTATCTTACCTTCAATGTTATAATTGTTAATGCTGTCAATATGATGGTCACAATCCAAAAGCGGAAGGTGATTTTCGACTCGTGGAACTGACGCTTGGGCCAACCTTTAAGAATATAGGTGCTTGTGGCATCGAGCTGAGAGTCCAGACGACGGAAGTTGTCGTGGATGGGTGTGGCGCGGAACACACGGACGCGCTTGCCTTTACGCTTCTGTATCTTAAACCATTGTGTCTGGATAATCACGCTCAGACTTTCGATGAAGAAGATACCGCAGAGGAGAGGCAACATCAACTCCTTATGGATAATTACGGCACAGACACCAATGATACCGCCAATGGCTAGCGAACCCGTATCGCCCATAAACACCTGAGCGGGATAGGCGTTGTACCACAAGAAACCAATCATAGCACCGATGAAGGCTGACAGGAATACTACCAACTCCTCGGAGTGGGGGATATACATGATGTCGAAGTAGGCTGCATAGACAATATGTGACGAGACGTAGGCAAATAGTAGCAAGGCTATACCGATGATAGCCGAGTTGCCCGCACACATACCATCCATGCCGTCATTAAGATTGGCTCCGTTTGACACAGCTGTTACGACGAGAATGGTCATCAGGATGAACAATGCCCAACCAGCGGCTACTTTGTACTTACCAAGGAAGGAGAGCACGTTAGAGTAGTTGAGGTTGTGGTTCTTAATGAACGGGATAGTGGTTTGTAATGACTTGACAGCCTCTGGTTTGTGCTTGATGACAATCTCTTGATTCTGCTGAGGCTCAGAGACGTTTTCGCGAACCACGGCATCTGGACTTAACCATAATGTCAGACCTACAATGAAACCGATTGACACCTGACCTATAATCTTGTAGATACCCTTCAGACCCTCTTTGTTCTTGCGGAATATCTTGATATAGTCGTCCATGAAGCCGAGGAAGCCCAGCCATACGGTGGTAACAATCATGAGCAACAGGTAGATATTTCGCATACGACCTAACAATAGAACAGGTACGAGTATCGAAACAATAATGATGATACCGCCCATGGTGGGTACACCCTTCTTCTCGACACCAAAGGGATCGATGCTGGCATCACGAGCTGTCTCGGAGATGTTGCGACGCTTCATCCACTTGATGAAATACTCACCAAACCATGCAGAGATGAGTAGTGACATGATAAGTGCCAATAGTGAACGGAATGAGATATACGACCAGATATGAGAACCTGGGATATCATACTGTTCTAAGAATCTAAAGATGTAATATAGCATTGTTAGTCTTTTTTCGTTATTGTGATATTATAACTGGCCGAAAATCTCGCGAACCACCTCGCGGTCATCGAAATGATGCTTGACGCCTTTGATTTCTTGGTAGTCCTCATGACCCTTACCAGCAATGAGGATGACGTCGCCCTTTTGGGCCAGCATGCAAGCCGTCTTGATAGCTTCCTTACGGTCGACGATGCTCACAACCTTCTTCATCTGTTTCTGGTCAAGACCTGCCAGCATGTCGTTGATGATATCCTGAGGTTCCTCGAAACGGGGATTATCGGAGGTAATGATGACGCGGTCGCTTTGCTTGACAGCCTCTTGAGCCATCAGCGGACGCTTACCCTTGTCACGGTTGCCACCGGCACCGCAAACAGTGATGACTTGACCGCCTTTGCCGTCTAGCACTTCGTGGATGGCATTGAGCACATTCTCCAAAGCATCTGGTGTGTGGGCATAGTCGACAACAGCGGTAATGCCATCTTCCGAGCGGATAGGTTCAAGACGTCCTGCCACGCTTTTCAATGTGCTCAGCACGAGGAGAATGTCTTCGGGCTTCTTGCCTAACATAACTGCCGCACCATAGACCGCCAGTAGGTTGCTGACATTGAACTTGCCAATGAACTGCACACCGACTTCGCGGCCATCAATCTCTAAGTACATACCTTCAAAATGGCATTCGATGATACGCGCACGGTAATCGGCCATTGAGCGGGTGGAGTAGGTCTTTACTTTTGCTTTGCAGTTTTGCACCATGACAGCACCATTCTTATCGTCGGCATTGGTTATAGCGAATGCATCTTTTGACAGTCCGTCAAAGAAAGCCTTCTTGGCATCACGATAGTTCTCAAAGGTTTTATGATAGTCCAAATGGTCGCGTGTCAGATTGGTAAACAATCCACCAGCAAACTTTAGTCCACCAATGCGTTTCTGGGCGATGGCATGACTAGAGCACTCCATGAATGCATATTCACAACCAGCCTCTACCATCTGATGTAATAGTTTATTCAGTTCGATGGGGTCTGGTGTGGTATGGTCTGCGGGGATAGCTTCTCCCTCGATATAGTTGCAGACAGTGGAGAGTAGTCCGCATTTATGTCCGAACTTGCGGAACATATTATATAATAAGGTAGCGATTGTGGTCTTGCCATTAGTACCCGTCACACCAACCAGTTTCAACTTCAGCGAGGGTTCGCCATAGAATACGGTGGCAACTTTACCCACTGCGTCTTCCGTAGATTCTACAGCAATATAGGTAATGCCAGGCACACGCGTGTTAGGGAAGTACTCACATAACACAGCAGCAGCCCCTTGCTCAATAGCTTTGGGAATGAAGTTATGACCATCGGTTTGTGTGCCGGGGATGGCAACGAAGAGATGCCCCTTTTCTATGCGTCGTGAATCAATGTTCACGCCAGTGATGTCCACATCAGCATCTCCAAGGCTGTTAAGGACTTCTACATTCTTGAGCAATTCACTTAGTTTCATATACCTTATTATTTATATTAATATTCAATTCTCCAATGTCAGGATGCATTCTGCACCATCGGTAATGGCCTTGCCTGCGGGAAAACTCTGATACTTTACCTTGCCGCGACCTTGAACTTTGACTTTCAGACCTCGTCTCTCCAGCTGATAAACGGCATCACGGGCACCCATGCCAGTTACGTCAGGAGCAACCGTCAGGCTATAACTATCCTTTGTCTGTGGCTCATGTTTATTGATTCCCAATTTGTTAAGTACCGTATTGGCAGCTTGGGCATTACCGCCTTTGACGTCGGGAATGGCAACGGAACGTTCGTCGTGAGCATCATCGACACTCAACTTTAGGTAACGTGCCATAACTCCTTCAGCAATATGATGGAACACGACACCGCTCATACCGCCACCGGAAGCGGGCAGTCCCGACTTCTTGATACATACGATACATGAGTAGCGAGGATTGTCGGCAGGGAAGTAGCCTGCAAATGACAACCAGTAGCGGGTTGTACCTGAATGATAGCCACCATATTGGTCGGCCACCTGCGCCGTACCAGTTTTACCTGCCACCTTGAAAAGCGGCGACCCCGCCTTACGACCAAGTCCTTGGCTCACCACATGCTCCAATATGGTTTGCATGGTTTTGATAGCCTTTGGCTTAGCTATTCGCTCCTTAATGACCTGCGGCGGATATTCAGCAAGGGTCTCGCCGTTCTTCATCACCTTCTTGACAAAACGTGGACGCATCATCTTACCGTTGTTGGCAATGGCATTATAGAATGTTACCGTATTGATTGGTGCTATCTGTGTCTCATAACCAATCGACATCCAGGGCAGAGCTGTCTTGCTCCAATTGAGATACTGGCCACGCTTGTTCTTTTCAGGCATACGGATGCTTGGTGGAAGGTATCCTACCAATGGCAATTTCAAATCTTCATGAATGCCTATTCTGTACAGACCTTTGACATAACGCTCAGGCTCTTTGCCATAGTATTTGTCAATAATGTGACTAACGCCAATGTTGGAACTGACCTCTAACGCGCGTGCCATATTAATATCGCCATAACCACCTCGACGCCAGTTATGGTCCTTCATCGGACGACCATGCATCATTTCCACACCACAACCAGTATGAATGACATAGCTGGTGTCAACGACCTCGTCGTCAAGAGCTACCAGGAATGATGCCACCTTGAACACAGAACCAGGTTCGCAGCGGTAGCTGATGGCAGAGTTGACAGCCTCTACATAGCGTACATTACCTTGCTCGTCTTGAGTGCGTATCATGTTGACAATGGCCTTAACGTCACCTGTAGCAACCTCCATCAGGATGGCAACACCCATCTCGCCATTTACCTGCGGACTCTTCAACATGTCAAGCAGAGAACGCTCAGCCAAGTCCTGCATATTGACATCAATCGTGGTAACGATGTCACACCCGTCAACAGGAAGGGTAACGGGAATGTTCATGTATTTGTTTAGAATTTTACGACGTCCTGTAATACCCGGTGTACCGCGCAGAAGGCTGTCGTACGAAAGCTCAAGACCGTAGTAGGCTGAATCCTTAGCACCAAACATACCACCAACCGTACGTAATGCCAGCGAACCAAACGGACGACGGCGGGCGTTGAATTCCTCTGTGTGGAAGCCGCTCTTGTATTTGGGCATGTTGAAGAATGGCAACTGGCTGACTTCTGTATATGTGTTGTAGTCGATGCGCTTGGTCCAAATGGGCCAGTGGCGAGCACCGATGGAGCCGTTTTTGTTCACTTTGCGTTTACCTGTTTCCAGCCATATTCTAAACTCGTGAGGTGAGATGCTTGGGAATATCTTGCTCAATCCATCGCAGACGCTGTCAACCTTGTCGAGCCATAGCGAGTCACCATCAACAAAAGCAGCGGCCTGGAAGTCCATAAAAATTTTATATTCTGGTATGGAGGTGGCCATCAACTGTCCATCGCAACTGAGGATATTGCCTCGTGTGGGCTTCACGCTCACTGAGTCGCGCTTTAGGCGGTCGGCAACTTCCGTCCAATACTGCTTCTTGGCGGTCATGATATAGAAGGCCTTGCCGATAATGGCAATTCCGATGAGCGTCAACACTACAGCGATCATCATGTAGCGCGGCATAACCTGGTCATTACTGAACTTGCTCATTCTGGTACTTCTATAATATATGGGGGCTGGTCTGCCTGATGAAGCAGAGAGTCCTTATTTTGTTTCAATATTTCAAGAACGTGACTCTCACGACTCTTAGCCGTCAGCGTACTGCTTGCAGAGAGGGCTTTGAACTTGGCATCGCGCAACCTCTCTTCCAACTTGTCAATCTTGATCATGTCTTGCTGACACTGATAGCGGAAGGCCACGTAGACAAGACTAAACGCCACAATCATGATGAACAGCCATATCTGCGAACGTACCATCTGTGTAGTCAGCAGGTCACCACCCAGGATAGTACGCAGATTCAGTTGACCCGACGGACGCGGATCTTCCTCACTGGCTGTCTGCTTAATTTTCTCGATCGTCTCTTTGATGACCTCTTCAGCTTTTTCTGCTTCTGGTTCGCTTTTTGTCGCTTGTTCTGAAGCAGAGTCAGCTTCCTCATCCGTTGGGATGATAGTCAACTCAATCTGATCGTCGTCAGCAGGTGTTTTCTTGTCGTCTTTATCCATTCTAAATTTATATCTTTTCTGCTATTCTCAATTTGGCACTACGGCTACGTGGATTACGTTCTTGTTCCTCTTGACAGGGTGTTATCATTTTGCCAACTACCCGATAAGGTGATGAAATGCGACCGTAGAAGTCTTGTTCTATTTTTCCCTCGGCGTTGCCAGCCTTCATGACGTTCTTTACGATACGGTCTTCCAGCGAGTGATAGGTGATGATGCTCAGCCGACCGCCTTCGTTCAATAACTCCGTAGCACCTTTTAACATGTCGCGCAAGGCATCCATTTCATGATTTACCTCGATGCGTAGTGCTTGATAGAAGCGAGCCATGTCTTTCTTCAATTGAGAATTGACAATTGACAATTGAGAATTTTCCTGTTTGGCATCGATACCCAGTGCCGTTAGCAATTCTCCTGTGGTCTCTATACGCTGACTGCTTCTGTAGTTGACGATGGCCTTTGCCAGTCGGCGTGCATTCTTCAGTTCTCCGTAGAGGTATAATACATCAGCCAGTTGCTCTTCAGTGTAGTTGTTCAATATGTCGGCGGCTGTCTGTCCAGCACGTTTGTTCATACGCATGTCGAGTGGTGCATCGAAGCGGAACGAGAATCCGCGTGTTTCATCATCGAAATGGTGACTTGAAACACCTAAATCGCCCAAGAGCCCGTCAATTTTCTCAACCTGATAGTAGCGCATCCACTGGCTGATATATCTAAAGTTGCTGCGGACAAAGGTAAATCTATCATCGGCCAAGATATTTTTCTCTGCATCGGCATCTTGGTCGAAACTGTAAAGATGACCTTTCTTTCCTAGGCGAGACAGTATCTCCTGAGAGTGACCGCCACCACCAAAAGTAACATCAACGTAAATGCCGTCGGGCTGGATATCCAGCCCGTCGACACTCTCCTTTAGGAGTACAGGAACATGATATGTCTCTGCCGTGACGATCATTTTATTATCTCACTTTTCACTCTTCGCTGTTAGCTTCTTCGGATCCCATCAGTTCTTCCAGAACTGCCTCAAAGTCTTCGGGTTTCATTCGTTCCTCCTCGGCTTTCTTGTTGCTCCATATTTCGATGGTGTCGCCCATGCCAACGAACTTGATGTCTTGCTCTATCTCTGCCATCCGTTGGTAGCGCTTGGGGATCAGGAAACGACCGTTGCCGTCGAGAGTAAGCAGTTCTACCTCGCTCACAAACTGACGGAATACTTGTTGGTGCTGTCGGTTCCAGCGGTTCAGTCGTGCACGCATCTGATCCATCTGCTCGTTCCATACACTTTCAGGATAGAGTACCAGGCAAGGCTGGAAAACATCCTTGCGCAATACCAAACGCTCCTCGCTATTCAACTGCAGTACTTTTCGAAAAGCAGCAGGTAGAAAAGCGCGACCCTTTGCGTCGGTTTTTGCCTCTATATTACCTAAAAATCGCATGTGTACTTATGTATTAAGTATAACTTTGGGTGCAAAGGTAAGCATTTTCCCCCACAATCCCCCACATTTCTCCACTTTTTTTTATATCATAAACTTTAAATTTTGTGAAATATGTCATAAATGGTTAAGAATCAATTACTTGTATTTTTATTACAATGGTGGGGAATGGTGGGATAATGAGGAATGGCGGGATGTTTTGTATAAGTCGTTTTACTTTTTTTGCACATTTTATGATAAAAAGTGCAAGAATTACAAAATAAAATGCTTACCTTTGCACATCGTTACGGAATATTTGAGAGAGACATGGGGCAAACTTCAGAAAAGACGATAGATATTGATGATATCTTGAGGAGTAAGATGGGTTCCAAGGCAAAATGGATACCCGGATTCCTTGTTTCATGGCTCAAACGTATTATCCATCAAGATGAAGTGAATAAATTCTTGTGGGAATCACGCGAGAAAGTTGGTACGGAATGGCTCGAAGAGTGTGTGCGTTATTTGCAGATGACGCTAGTGGTCAAGGGTAAGGAGAATCTGCCTGCTCCTGATGATGGCAGGCTCTACACCTTTGTTTCGAATCATCCGTTGGGTGGTGAAGACGGTGTTGCTCTTGGTGCTATTATTGGACGTTATTATGACTCTCGGTTCCGTTATCTCGTCAATGATTTGCTAATGAATCTTCCGGGATTGGCCCCACTATGTATCCCTATCAATAAAACTGGTAAGCAGAGCCGTAATTTCCCTGCGATGGTGAAAGCTGGTTTCGAAAGTGATTATCACATGCTGATGTATCCGGCAGGTATCTGTTCACGTAAGAAAAATGGTGTGATTCGCGATATTCCTTGGTCAAAAACGTTTGTTGTGAAAAGTGTGGAATACCAACGTGACATTGTGCCAATTCACTTCAGTGGTCAGAATTCGAAGTTTTTCTATCGTCTGGCCAATTTCAGCGATCGTTTCCTGCCATTCAATCTGGCCATGCTTTTCTTGGTTGATGAGATGTATAAAAACGTCGGTAAAACGTTCGAGGTAAAAATAGGTAAGCCTATTCCCTGGCAGACCTTTGATAAAAGTAAAACACCGTTGGAATGGGCAAAATTTGTCCAAGACCAAGTATATTCCCTCTAAACTCTAAACACCAAATTCTAATCTCAACATGGAACTACCAATCATCCAGCCCATCAGTAAGGAATTGCTCAAAAGCGAGCTGACACCAGACAAGCAGCTTCGCATGACCAACAAGAGCAACAATGAAATCTATGTCATTACAGCGCATAACGCGCCTAATGTAATGAAGGAGATAGGTCGATTGCGTGAGATTGCTTTCCGTGAAGCTGGTGGAGGAACAGGTAAGGATATGGATATCGACGAGTTCGACATTTGCGAGAACTGCTACAAACAGCTTATCGTGTGGAATCCAGAGGAGGAGGAGATTATTGGTGGTTACCGCTATCTGTTGGGCACAGATTGGCAGTATGACGAGAAAGGTCAGCCTATTCTGGCTACCAGTCACATGTTCCATTTCTCTGAGAAGTTCTTGAAGGAATATGCCCCTTATACGGTTGAGCTGGGTCGTTCATTTGTCAGCCTTCCTTACCAGTCATCGCGTATGGGAGCCAAGAGTTTGTTTGCACTCGATAACCTATGGGATGGTTTGGGAGCACTGACCGTTATCCGTCATAATGTGAAGTATTACTTTGGTAAGATGACCATGTACCCTTCTTATATCCGGAAGGGACGCGATATGATTCTCTATTTTCTCAAGAAGCATTTCGATGACAAGGAGAATCTCATTATCCCGATGAAACCGCTGGAATTGGAGACGGATGTCAAGGAATTAGAGGCTTTGTTTTGTGGCAAGACATTTAAAGATGACTATCTTGTCTTGAACCGTGAAATCCGTAAAATGGGCTATAATATTCCACCACTTGTTAATGCTTATATGGGCTTGTCACCTACGATGAAACTGTTTGGTACTGCTATCAATTATGGTTTTGGTGATGTTGAGGAGACTGGTATCTTGATTGCTGTTGACGAGATTTTGGAAGAAAAGCGTAAGCGTCATATCGACTCCTTTATCAAGGAACATCGTGATGAATTGGAGATAACTTCTGGAGCCAATAAACTGATTTACAAATATAAAGGCTAAACTACTGACGAATGCGTCGACTTTTTTTGTTGTGGGCTTTCATGCCCGTATTGGCTTTGGCTCAAAGCCTTGATTCGCTTCACATCATGATTGATGCAGAGGCAACGGTTCCTGCTTCCTTTATTTACAACACTTTCCAAGATGCAGTTGCCCACTTTCGTGACAACATGACTGTCTATATCAATCCAGGCGTCTATTGGATTGATGATCCTGACGATGCTACTGTTAGGATAGGTAAGAACGGACGAGAACCATTTGGTATGGTGGTAAAGTACAATAACCTGCATTTAATCGGAAAAGGCGAATGTCCTGAGGACGTCGTGCTAGCCAGTCAGCGTGGCCAGACGCAGGGTGCCATTGGCAATTTTACGATGTTCGACTTCTGGTGTAATCAGTTAGAGGTGGAGAATCTGACAATGGGTAACTATTGTAATGTGGACCTTGTTTACCCCAAGAATCCCCGATTTAATCGGAAAAAACGTAGCGATGCCATCACACAGGCTCATGTGGGTTATATGCATGGCGATACTCTGATTGCTAAGCGTGTACGTTTCATCAGCCGACTTAACTTGAATCCGCTAAATGGTGCCAAACATTCTTATTATGAGGATTGCCATTTTGAGTGTACTGATGATGCCTTAAACGGTAATGCTGTTTATCGTCGTTGCAATTTTGACCTCTATGGTCAGAAACCCTTTTGGAGCACTTTCGGCAAAGGTGTTTTGCTAGTCGACTGTGATTTTAATGTAAAGGGTGACAATCACGAGATGTATTTCTGCAAACAAGGTGGTCCTGTCACGCTTATCGATTGTCGTTATCATGCGCTATCGGATAGTATCTATATTGGCTGGACAGCCTATCCTCAGCCTTGGTTACGCTGCTATCAGAAGAACTTTACTCTTAATGGCAAGCCCTACCTGATTGGCAGTCGACAACCACAGAACACGCTACAACCTGACTATTTGGATTGGGTGAAAGATGAGTTGACCGAGCCGCCTTTTCTGGGTATCAGTCAGCATGAGGCGACCTTGCTCACGGGTCGCGATACATTACGACTATCTTGTTCAGAACACTCAGAACCTATTCATTGGTACCCTTCGAATGCCCCTACACATGGCTATCAGGGTTATGTTCTGCTGCAACCAGACAATCATGGTAATCTTACCGTTATTCCCGCTAATTATTCCGATGAAACCGCTGATTTCTGTATCATTGCCAGGACAATGGATGATTGTGAGGCTGCTTGTCATCTGGTCGTTAAACCCTCAATATTACCTGTCCCTGAGTTTGTCAAGAAGCCTCGAATAGTCCAACGTGGTCATCAACTTATATTAGACTATGCACTTGACTTGCAAGGCAGACGTGATGAATCGCTTATCACTTGGTATCGTGATGGTATTCCTGTAGCGACAAGTCATGTTGGCCCAGAACGCATCATGCAAGTTAGCCAGACAGATTATAAGCATGAAATAAAAGCTGTCATCAAGGCCAAACACCAACGTAGCGACTATGGCGAACCCCTTGCTGTCCAAACTAAGGTAAAACGTGCACCTCAACGTGATATGCTCGACACCGATTTCAGTCAGTTCTATTGTGATTGGCAACCTATCGTTACCGAGGGTGTGTGGACTGTCGATGGTTTTAAGCCTACTGATACGTCAGAATACGATTGGTCATTTAGTCGTCAGAAGCCTATGTGGGCATATGGTGAAGGCTTTAATGGTGCCGTTGGAATGGGACTTTTACAAGCCCAGCGTGGTGCCCGTCTGATGTATACGCCCATACAACGTACCTATGGAGATATGTCGTTGACGCTCGATGTTGACCCAACTAAGACGGCAGGTCAGGGCTTTGGTTCGGCCACAGGTCAGTATATGGATGTTTGTTTAAAATTCGATACCCAAACACTCACAGGTTATGGCCTTCGTATCATTCGAACCACAAAGCATGCCAAGGCTGTAGACTTCTATCTGGTACGTTACGACCATGGTCAGATTACATCATTGACGGAACCGGTTTCATCTACTTGTTATCGTACCAATTGTACCATTTCTCTCCATTTCAACGGGGGATTGTTCTCAGCTGATGTTACTACAACGACACCTCAGCCCGCCAATTCCGATCTTCCTCACGAGGTTCATCTTCGTGCAAATGTTGGAACTAACACTTTTGGTGGTATACATATTCAGCATACGGGTTCCTGTGGTGAGAGTACAACTATGCTCCACCACATGAAGGCCGTTTGGCAATAAAGAAAATGGTTGATGTCAGCTTTGTTAAGGACGTCCGCCTCCAAAGCCGCCTCCGAAGCCTCCACCGCCTCCGAAGCCACCTCCAAAGCCGCCGCCACCACCGAATCCACCAGGGCCTTCACCCCAGCCTCCACGACGTCCACCTCGACCACCGCGTCCACCAGGTCCGTTCTGACCTCCTCCGAAGAGGTTCAGTCGATAGCTGACGTGAAGCATAGCGTACGATGTAATGGCATTGACTTCTTGGTCACGCCAGCCGTTGGCATTGACTGTACGTGAGAAGTTGGTTTGCTCGTGCAGGATGTCGTACCACTGCAACATTACCGTCAACACCTTTCCACGTAGGAAGCTGTGCGATAGCTGGGCATTCCAAAGCAGTTCATTGGTATTCAGGGTTTCATCGGCATAGCCTCGCTTGCTATACATGTGGAAATCGGTAGAGAGATTCGAACCCCAAGGGAATGTAATCTTCGTATTGCCACCATATTGGAAGTTCCATGTTGTCAGGTTGTTAGAAGCCTGCAGACGATTGTCAGTACGTGCGTAGGTGGCGCGTCCGTTCAGCGAGAAACTGAGCCATTTGTTACGGAAACTGAGTGAAATTGAGGGATTGACGTTATAGGTATGTGTCACGTTACGATCTGGCGTTGCAGTACGATTTAGATTAACGTAGCCTACGCGGTGCGAGTAAGTGGCATTGATAGAGCCCGTGATGTCCCATCGGTTCAGGGTATCCAGTCCGATAGTGAAGCCCATGCCGAAATTGGCATTCCAGTTGCCGTTGATGTTCTCAGGCCGTGAAATACGTCCACCTGTCGTCTCATTATAGGTCACGATATTACCGATGCTATTGCTGGTTATCGTCCATCCTGCGTTGGAGTTGAAACTCCAGTTACGCTGATTCTTAGGTACTTGGAATCCAAGACTGTCAGTGACGAGGGTTGGCTGTCGCATCATTTGGAAATTAACACGGAGGTTTGAATTGAAGGATGGTTTCAGTCCCGGATTACCCATCGTGATGCTTAGCGGGTTTGTATCGTCATAAATGTCAAGCAATTGCGTAATATTGGGCTGCTGTGTCTGTCCACGGAACTGTACCTGCAGGTTAGTTTGCTGATTAAAGCGGTAGCGCATGTTCAGCGTTGGCGATATGTTGGTTACTGTACGCACGGTGTCAACAGGACGTCCCAGGTATTGCTGGATGAAGTGGGAACGCTGGGGTAGGATAGAGATACCTGCGTTCAAATTTATCTTTTCGCGGACGTAGCGTAACTGCACTTCGATGTTATGGTTATACTCTGTGCGTTCTGAATAGCGGCTTAGGTCGTTGCTGAGGTAGCTCTCATAGGGATTGTCCAAATAGCCGAACAAGGCTGTCCAGTCGCGATAATCCTGTAGGACTTCTTCAAAGGCTGCATCCGAATAGTTGGGGAAATCGTAAGTGGCAGGGTCATTCTTTTGATGGCTGTATTCGTAGCGATAGTTCAGTTGCAGGAATAGTCCCATCTGTCCGAAACCACGAGGTTGGTTACGCCCGAAGGGACCACGTTGCCGCTGCCCGTTAGCAGGGGCCTCTTGTTCTTTCGGTTTGAATGTCAGCAACGGTTCCGTATAGGTAATTCCCAGTGAATAGTTCAAGTTATTGTTGTCAGAGAGGGTATAACGGTTGGTCTGATAGGTAGAGTCTCCACCCCAAATGTTTTTCTGCTGATACAGGTGTACGGCTGAAAGACTGGCATTCTTGTTGTTGCCGTCGCTATATCTAAAGTTGGCGCTCAGGGCTATATTCCTACCGTTGGTTCCTATTCGGCGATACAGTTGTAATTGTGCATTGATGTTCTTGTTCTCTCCATAGCTCAGCGACTTGTTCTGGCGGCTGTTGACAACTAACGAGTCCTCGTCTAATTTCTGAAGACCTTCATCACTCAATGGATTGGTGACATAGTCGAAAGGGTTTTTATTGAATGATGCCGAGGTAGAGAAGCTCCTGCTGTCGTTGGTAGAGAAACTGATATCAGGACGGAACGACAAGGTTGTCATGGGATTGATGGTCCACTGCAGGTTCATGTTACCCGTCCAACTGTTGTTACGCGAGTAACTCTGGCTGATACTGTTCGAGAAGGCACCACCACGCGTGTTAACGAAACTCTCTGAACCCGTGCGGTTCCAATTGTCGGTATCGCCATGATTCCATGTGACTCGACCACTCAGTCTCAGCTTGTTCTGCTTCTCATAACTGATGTCCAGTGCACCAGTCTTCGTTTCACGCTGTCCTTGTCCGTTGCCACGGCCTCGTCCACCTCGTCCACTGAAGTTGCGGTCATTCACGTTGTTGGCATTACCCATAAACGTATAGCGTACGTCGCCGAAAGGTTTCATGGCTGTCAGACGGATACCATAGCGTCTGTCGGTACCAATACCGACGTCAGGATTGGCCTGCAAACCTTTTCTGGCGCTGCGCTTGGTCACAAATTCCAACACGAAGTCGTCGTTACCATCGTCAATACCCGTCATGCGGCTCAGGTCACTCTTCTCGTCATAGGCTTTCACTTGGTCAATGACATACGAGGGCAGGTTCTTCATCACGGCGTCGTTGTTGCCCGTCATGAAGTCACGTCCGTCCAGTTTGAAGCGTTTCACGTCCTTACCGTTGATGGTGATTTTTCCGTCGTCATCAATCTTGGCACCAGGCAGCGCCTCTACCAGAGCCTCAATGACCGACCCTTCTGGCACACGATAAGCATCGGCATTATACACCACCGTATCGTCCTTGATAACCATCTTAGGTAAATTGGCTGTTACCACAGCCTCATCCAGTTGCATAGCGTCAGGCTTCATATCTATCCTGCCGAGCGCTTGCGTATGGCCTGCCGCCAGACTGACACGCTGTTCAGACGTCTTGTAACCTAAGAACGAGATGCGTAGAAGGTAGGAGCCTGTGCCACCATTATTGAACGCAAAATGGCCTTGTGCATCCGAAAAGGTTCCGCCGACAAACGTCGTGTCCCTGCCAATGCGGTACAACTGTGCTGTAGCCCTCGTCAGGGGCTCGTTAGTGTCGCTGTCCATCACGCGTCCTGTCAGCGATGGCGTTTGGGCCGACATACTGAGTATGCCGAAACAACAAATAAAAAACAGAAAAGTGGGTCGTAGAAGCTTCATTAAGTCTTTGTTTTACTTTTTTGACGTAAACGAAGCTCAAAAGTTTAGTGGGATGTAAAAAGATTCTACAACAGTTTCGGTATTATCGACTTTTTTGCTATCTAAATTTGAAACAAACAAGGTCGCATAGCCTTTTGAGCCATGCGACCTTTTGCACACGTACAGTAATTATTCCTTTGGTTACTTCCAGGGGTTGGAGAAACCTACGGGACCGTTTTCGAGCTTTTGACATACGATTTCTATCTCCTCGTAGTGCTCCTGGCCGTCCTCCCAGTTCTCTTTGTAGTTCACGCAGTAGCAACCTGTGCCTTTCAGTTCCTTCATCGTCGAGCCATCGACCGTGTTCTGGAACGTGACGGTGAAGTCGCGTGGGTCGTTGGGAGCGAGCATCCACTGCAGCAGCTGACTGTTGCCGTCGTTCATGGCCTTGACACGAACCTTAAGGCGACCACCACGGGGGATACCTGCAATTTGTCCTTCACGATCTGTGGCCTGATTGAACTTGTAGTCGACCATCAATACTTCACGATTCTCGAAATCCTTAACCTTCAGGATTACCGGTGTTACATTCTCTGCCATATCTTGTTTCCTTTCTTATCTTTAATTAATATACTTCTTAAATACTAACTCTCAATAATTGCTGTTAATTCTTATTTCTTAACTCTTATTATTTAATTCTTAATTCTTAACTGTCGTAGCGTCATGCCCACTCGTTCTCGAACTTGACGGAGCCGACCTCTATTTGCTTACAGGTGATCTGAATCTCCTCGTAGTGACCCACCTTGTCTTCCCACTTCTCCTCGAAGTCGACGCAATAGCCGTTGGTAAACTTGATGGTCTTCATAGCCTTGCCAGTCTTGGTCTCCAAGAACTCGATGCTTCCGTTCTTTGGCAGGTTGCGTTCTACCATCCATGCCATCAAGTCGGGCGTTCCGTCGTTCAGTGCCTTGACGCGAACTTGAATCTTACCACCACGGGGGATACCGGACATCTGTCCCTCAACATCAGTTTCCTGTTCGTACTCATAGGTTACCTTCAATACTTCACGATCTTTGTAACCGTCAATCTTCATTGATACTGGAGTCTTTGCCATAATTTGTTTCCTTTCTTAAATTTAAATTGTTAATACTGTTGTTGTTTTTGTTGTTTTTATCTTTTGTTGCTGCAAAGTTACGACGGATTTTGTCTCGTTCCAACTTTTTTCATGTTTTTCTTCTTGCTTTGTAGCGACACGCAACGGGTTTTGCGACAAAAGTACGTCAAAGGGCCAAATAGTGTCGTAAAAAACCCTAATTTATTTTGATTTTCGGTTAGTTTACACTATCTTTGCCGCGATTTAAGAGCAATGAAACGATATGTATTGATAATATTAGCGTTTCTGGCTATCGCACAAAGTGCATTGGCCCAGAAAAACAAGCGCCCTGAGGCTGTCGATATGGACAGTCCTACCTTTGTGCCTACCGTGAAGGTGGGTAAAGTGCTCGAGGGTGGCGACAGCATTCAATACATGGAGATGAACAATGTGTATGTGTTTCCACCTGTAGAGTTCAGCAGCAAGCGTCAGGCGCAGGCGTACACGCGATTAGTAAAGAACGTGAAGACGGTGCTGCCCATCGCCAAGGAGGCCAACATGATTATGATGGAGACAGCCGAATATCTGGAGACGCTGCCCAATAAAAAGGCGAAGGAGGAACACATGAAACGTGTGGAGAAGAGCATCATGCAGGAATATAAGCCTCGTATGAAGAAATTGACCTATTCGCAAGGTAAGTTGCTCATCAAACTGATTTACCGTGAAAGCCATTCGTCAGGTTACGAACTGATCCAAGCTTTTCTTGGACCTGTACGTGCCGGTTTCTATCAAGCTTTTGCCTGGGCCTTTGGCGCTTCGCTCAAGAAGGAGTACGACCCTGAGGGTATTGACCGCCTTACAGAACGTGTGGTGCTGATGGTAGAAGCAGGTCAGTTGTAAGATGTGATATATTATACCAAAAACAGTGCAGTGAGGATATCGCTCGTACCTTACGCGTGATATACCCTCCCTTGCTCCCGTCCCCTTCTTCAAAGCCTTATGTATAGGGCGTTTGAGAGACGGGAGTGACTTTTAATGTCCCTCCCATTACCCTCCCTTTTTGGGGGTCGCTTCAGATGAAAACGGGAGGGAGACGGGAGTGAGAACGGATATCCCTCCCGTGCCTTTAGTCCTTTGTCTATCGGTGTTTGAGGACCATGACGGGAGCAAGGGAGGGACATTTTTGAATTCCTTGTTTTTACGCTCAAAACACCAAGGAACCACGCATTTAGTCCGACGTACTCGGACTTTCAGTCCGTAGGCTTCGGACTGCCAGTCCGTAAGGGACGGACCACGCAGCTAATAATTACAATAACTACGCTTCCTGTTGCAATAGAAAGCGTAGTTATAAAATTTACAAGCATAGTAGCTGGAACTACTAGCACAGTGAGGATATCGCTCGTTAGCTGTTTGGATATCGCTCGTTAAGTTGTGTTGTCAATTTAGGGGAGCAAAAGTTGCGGATTGCTGGAGTCCTACCTTTCATTGAATACTCCTGCTTTAATTTCCAATACTCAAGAATTATTTATGTTATTCAATGACTAGCTGTAAGACAACAGCAGACCTACTGTGCATTCGATATATTATCCTTGAGTCCTGTTTGTCTTTATCTTTTATGTTTTCTGTTTATGAATCTACAAAATGGATCTTCCCATGTCAATTTGTTAACCAATTCTTCATCTTTTGCAGTATGCCAGCAAAAATGCCAAATACTATTTGGATTAACTCTATTTGCAACCTCAATAAAATAAGGTATATCAACTTTTGAAAGTGAATGACCTACCACTACAATCTTTGTAACGTCGTATAAAGAAGAAAAGAAATTTATATTCTTCGAAATCAATTCATTAACAGGTTTAACGTTTGTATTCATTAATTCTGTAATATTTCTCTTTGACAATTCTGTATTAGTATTATAGTTATACTCATAAGTGAGATCTTTTTTATGATTATGGCCGACGATGATTTTTTCATCCTTTATACTCCCATGAATATGGCAAATATGATTTGGGGGAATCAGATAGTTTTTCTCTAGAACCAAAGTGTAATTGAAGGTTAAATATTTATACTTTCCATTTAGTCCATCAAATACTTTATTATAGTTTAATCCCTTGATGTTCTCTGCCCATTCTTTCATGTATTTGGGTATCCTGTTTATAAATGGTTTTATACGTTCGGTAACTCTCTCTTGCACATCTTTGTTCAATTGGCCATTATCAACACCTTGAAAGAATTCATTATGTATTTCATCAGCATCATATTGTCCTAAGGCTTCTTCGAAATCTTTCCACAATAGATGAATGTTCCCATCTGATAGTGGAAATAACCTTTCTAAATATGATACATCTTCCCAATATCTATTTTCAAGAAGCCAATTATGGAAATCCCAATAACTAGATTTTATACCATGAGCAGCATCAAATCCGTTACCAATTATAAACAAAGTGTTCTCTTCAAAATTACTTAAATTAATCATTATTGCAATTATCTATTATGTATAGACAGTTGAGGTATATTATACAGATACTCTGATGAAAATTGCCGCCGTTTAATCATTATCTCACAATGACTTTCTTAATCGTTCCGTCATTCTTTTTTAAGATATTCAATCCTTTCTTAGGCTGGCTGATGTATTGGCCATTTAGGTTATATACTGTTGTAGGGTATTTTTCAGTAGATTCTATCAGGTGGATTCCTGTAGGCTTAGGGTCATCATCTGTTAGAGCAACTATGTTGCCAAAGTCACTCCAGTAAAAAGCTAACTTATATTTCTCAACGGATGAAGTAGATACATGTAATCTTTTGGAATAAAGATTATTAGTATAAGTTATTATAGAATGCAATTTACATGGTAATACTTCTGGAACATCTTCAGCATAACAATAAACATCTATCAAATTGTCTGTATTGACAAAAAAGTCCCAACCTATAGATTTGACGCTATTTGGAATAATAATGGAAGTTATCCCTGTACAACCAGTAAACAGAAACTCGCCTAAGGAAATTACATTATTTGGTAGGTTAATTGAGGTAAGACTAGTGCAATTAGCAAAAGCACATCCTCCTATTGTAGTTATGCTATTAGGCATTATAATCGAGGTCAATCTAGTACAACCTGAAAAAACATTATCCCCGATGCTAGTTACACTATTGGGTATTGTAATCGAGGTTAGTCCACTACATCTTTCGAAAGCATTCGATCCTATAGTTTTCACACTATCAGGTATATTAATCTCTGTTAGGTTAGTACAGTCTTGGAACGTACCAGTTTTAATGGACGTTACACTATTGGGAATACTAACAAATGACAACTTGTTGCATGAGGCAAAAGCATACTCTCCGAGGTTTGTTACACTATTGGGGACTTTAATCGAGGTCAAGTTTGTACAGCCAGAGAAAGCAGATCTTTTAATGGTTGTCACACTATTGGGAATGATGACAGAGGTAAGGCTACTACAGCCAGAAAAAGCACGAAATCCTATACTTTTTATGTTATTTGGAATAGTAACTGCACTTAGACCACTACATTCTGTAAAAGTATAAGATTCTATACTTGTCAAACTGTCAGGCATATTTATCGATGTTAGGCTGGTGCACCCTTGGAATGCATAACCCCCGATAGTCGTAACACTATTTGGTATATTAATCGAAGTTAGAGCACTACAGTGAAGAAAAGATTTTGATCCAATACTTTTCAGACTATCTGGCATGTTAATAGAAGATAGTTTAATACATTCTGAGAAAGAACCATCTTTAATAGATGTCACACTATTAGGTATACTAACCATCGAAAGATTACTACAATTTTGAAAAACATATGATTCTATATTTGTAATACTATTGGGAATAATAATTGAGGGCAGGGTTGTGCAATTCCTGAATGCCTCAACCCCAATGTAGGTTACACTATCGGGTAAATTAATAGATGTCAAGCATGTGCACCCTTCGAATGCATGTTCCCCGATGGACGTTACACTATTAGGTATACTAACCATTGTTAGGCTACTACAATATGCAAAAGCATACGATTCTATACTCGTAATATTATTAGGAATAACAATCGATGTTAGGCCAGTACATTTGAAAGTGCCAGCTTTTATGGATGTTATACTATTAGGTATATTAACCAACTTTAGGCTAGTACAATAAGCAAAAGCACACGTTTCTATACTTGCAATACTGTTTGGAATGCTTATCGAGTTAAGACTGCTACACTCGGAAAATGCATACGAGTTTATACTTGTCACACTATTAGGAATAACAATCGATGTCAGGTTAGAACAACCAGAGAATGCTTGGATACCGATAGTAATCACGCTGTTGGGAATAGTTATGTTTGTTAAGCTACGGCATACCATGAAAGCAGAATTTCCAATGGAAGTCACACCATTTTCAATAACTATATTTGTAATATAATTAATATACTTGTTCCATGGAGAATAGTCTTGCTTATAATAATCATAATTGCTCATTGAACCTGTGCCTGAAATAGTAAGAGTTTTTGTTGCCTCTTCATATTTCCAGAAAACATTATCACCACATGCCCCATTATCATCCGCGTTTGCTGCCATTGGCAGCAACATCATTAGTAGTAATAGTAATTGTTTCTTCATATCATTATTTCTTTAGTTATTATATTTTTTATAAAAATGGCGCAGACCTTCGCCATACGCCTCACGGTTCACCACAAACCATACCTATATACGGGAGAAATCTGCGCCCTTATGGGGCAGCTCCAATAATAGGTATTTGCTCTTTCTCGTGGTGGTGATTGTGAGGCTATAGAGCAAATATGTCTTGTGTCTCTATCGAAACACCCTGCAAAGGTAGAAAGAAAACCTGAGGATTCCAAACTTTTGAGTAAGAAAATTCAAAAGACACGTTCCAGATTGTACTGAAAACTTAAATCGTCGACGAGGAATAAACTATAAGTACAGGAAATATTGATCAACATTTCTATGAATTTCATAACGCGCATTGTAAATAAAGCATAATTTGTTTTGCTTTTTGCTCAATTTACATTACCTTTGCAACATCTTTAATGCATTCGACAATGAAAAAGTTAGTTATGACGCTTGCAGCCGTCCTTTGCTGCACCTTTACCATTTCAGCCCAAAATGTTCCGGCTGACAGAAACAAACAGTATAACATTGTGCTGAACAATTCGCAATACACGCATCGGGATGAGAAAATGTCGACAGGTGATGCCGTTAGCAAGATTCTTACTGGTGTGCTGACTGGTAAGACCTCGGTTCAGGCTCCGAAGTTTGAGGAAGACGTGAAGACTGCCATCGTCAAGGGACTTTCCAATGCCCGTCGCTTCCGTTACAACGAAGGACTTTTGCAGTCGAGTGACAATGCGGAAGGAGGTCATATCGTTGTCGACGCCGTCATTACTAATATTACAGCCAAGTCAGAAAGTAAGGACACGAAGGACAAGGATGGCAAGACAAAAGTTACCACAACCTACACTGGGTTGATTGACGTGACGCTGACCCTGAAGGATGCTAAGACAGGCGATGTGGTGTCCAGTCCTTCGTTCAACGCCCAGAGTTCCAGCTATCCGTCAAATTCTACAAGCGATCAGGCTATCAGGAGTGCTATGAGTACGCTGTCGCGTCAGATTACTAACTGGTTGAACAAATACAGGCCTTTGAAAGCCAATATTCTTGAAGGTGCAAGAGCCAAGAAAACCAAGCAGAAGGAAGTTTATATCGACTTGGGTAGCCGCGAAGGTGCCTTTGAAGGTCTTCACTTTGGCGTCTATGTCGTAAAGACTATTGCCGGTCGTGAGGCCAAGTCTCAGATTGGCAAGCTGAAGGTTGAGGAGGTTGAAGGCGCCGATATCAGTCTCTGTAAGGTGCAGAGTGGTGGCAAGGACATTAAGGAAGCCCTTGACTCAGGTCAGCAGCTACAGGTGATAAGCATTGACTAATTGTAAGCTGTAGGGGTAGAAGGATTATTCCGAATAGATTAATTGCACGAGGGTTTGGCCCACAGCTTTAAGCGTGTTCTTGTCGATATGTTGCATATCATCGTTGATGGTGTGCCATGTAGGACCGAATGAACTCTGCTCGCAATCCGGATAGTAGTTGATGATGTCGATACAGGGAATGCCGGCCTTCTCGTTGACGGGAACATGGTCGTCGGTGACGCCTCCACTATCTTTATAAGGGAATATGCTGCCATAGCCCGCCGTGTTGGCGGCCTGCCATACGCGTTCCACAATGTTGCGTGCATATTGCATGGAGAAGGCCTCGCGATAGAACTTAGCGCCCTGACCACCAACCATATCAAGAAGGATACCGAATTGGTAGTTGCCTTGTTGGGGCAAACTGCTGGCAGCCCAGTATTGTGCACCAAGGGCCCACGAGTCGCCATCCACCTGTTCTTCCCATTGCGGAACACCCCAGTCTTCAGCATCGAAGCAGATGAAGTCAACTGCCATACGGGCAGAATCGTTCTCCGATCCTTGGTCGGAGTGTGGCGTTGCAATCTCTGACCCATGGTTGTGTTGTAGCAGGCGGGCCAGTTCGAGCATGACAGCCACACCAGATGCGCCGTCGTTGGCTGCCATCACGGGTTTACGCCAGTTGGCCTCGTCAGGATCGTTGTCAGCCCAGGGCCGGCTGTCCCAATGGGCGCAGATAAGGATACGCGTAGATGGCTGCTGTTTGCTGTCTGCAGTCTGACGGGCGATGATATTCGTGCTTTTAAGGATGGTGCCGTCGTAGCCTTTCAGGTCGGCTTTCTGCAGTTCCACACTAAATCCGTACTGTTCGAACTTCTGTTGAATCCACTGAGCACACTGCTCGTGTGCTTCGCTGTTCATGGTGCGAGGCCCAAAACTGCATTGGGCTGCACAGAAGGTATACGCAGAGTCTGCATTGAACTCAATGTTGACGACTGACTGTTCTGTTGTCTGACTCTTTTTGGTGGTGCTGCATGCCACAAGGAAAGGTAAAATAGTAAAAAGGTAAAAGGGTAAAAACCATTTTGCCGTATTCTTTACCTTGTCCATCATCTTTATTTTCATCTTTATTCTTTTACTTTTTTACTTTGTACTTGTTGCATGACACGGAGGAAATTACCTCCCCAAATCTTCTGGATATCCTCCTGGTTGAAGCCATGTGCCATGAGTTGACGTGTAAAATAGATGAGTTCTGAGGAGTTGGCAAGTCCGCGAATGCCACCATCGCCATCGAAGTCGGTACCCAAACCTACATGGTCGATACCCATCACATCGATGGCATGCAGCAAATGGCGCATGGCATCCTCGATGGTTGCTTCGCCATCCTTGACGAGGAAACCGTTGTATAATGTGACTTGCATGACGCCACCCTTAGCAGCAAGGGCACGCATCTGGTCGTCAGTGAGGTTGCGTGGGTGGTCGCAAAGAGCACGACAACTGCTGTGACTGCACACAATAGGCGTGCTGGATATTTCGAGGGCATCGTAGAAGCTCTTTTCAGCAGCATGGCTGAGGTCTACCATAATACCCAAGCGGTTCATCTCGCTGATGACCTGACGACCGAAAGCACTAACACCATTGTGCGTCTGACTGCCACGAGCCGAGTCGCAGATGTCGTTGTCGCCATTGTGGCACAGCGTCATATAGACAATGCCGCGTTGGGCAAAATGCTGGAGGTTTTCTATCTTGCCGTCCAAAGCCAGTCCGTTTTCAATGCCTAACATGATGCTCTTCTTGCCCAAATGCTTGTTCATCCAGAGGTCGTTGGGCGTGCGGGCAATTCTGAGATATTGGCTATTGCGTTCTACGAGTGCTTCAATCTTGTCGAAGATGAGGTCGGCGTAGGCTGTAGGCCCATCGACATCAAAGTTAACACGTGACCGGAAGTCCTCGCCAGTTTTGGGCTGGGGTAGGTATGCTACCATGATAGTTGCGTCCTGATGCCCTTCCGTCATTTTGTGGAGGTCGACAAGCAATTGTTTGTCGCGAGAACCAAAATCTACACCCTTGGGGAAGAACATCGGGGTATCGCAGTGGGTGTCGAGCGTCAGCACACGTTGGTGCATGTCGCAGGCATCACGATAGGCGGTGGCTTCGTTGACAATCCACTCGAAAAGTGGTAAACCTTCTGTGAGGCATTCGGGATGCCACTGTACGCCCAAGATACTCTTATATTCGTTGCTCTCGATGGCCTCGATAGTACCGTCAGGGGCTGTTGCCGTGACACTGAACAATTGGCCAGCATCGCCTACGGCCTGATGGTGGAACGAGTTGACATAGAGTTTATCTTTCTTATTATATATATCATATAAGGTGGAATCCTTCTTGACTGTGACGCTATGGGTAGGCTCTGAGCGCTCGGCTTCCTGCGAATGCTTGATAGTGCTCTGGCTAATGTCCTGACGGACTTTGCCGCCAAGAGCCATCGCCAAGGTCTGAATGCCACGACAGATACCTAAGATAGGAATCTGACGATTGTATGCCAGGCGGGTTATCAACAATTCGGGCAGGTCGCGCTCACTATTGATGCCACCCAATGCGGGTATTGGCTCCTCGTTGGCATAAAGCGGGTTATAGTCGGCACCACCACTGAGTATTAAACCGTCAATGTGCTCTAACGTGTTGATGATGCTGTCAGTATTCGCCAATGGCGGAATGATAATTGGTACGCCACCAGCCTGCTGTACAGAACGATAGTATCCCTCGGCAAGTTTGCAGGTAAGTTCGCCATAGTTGCCGGTAATGCCGATGACAGGTCGGCGCTGGGCTTCGGGGAAGGAAGCATAGACTGTTGACAGTTGCGACTGCCAGTCGAACTGATTTGAGGATTTAAGATTTACCATTTCCCGACTTGTTTTTACGGATTTATTTTTCTTCAAAAGAAACGGGTATATCGCGCTTGATGCTTTGCTCCAGCGAGATAAGCGTCTCAGTAGCCACCACACCAGGAATATCCTGGAGACGTCCGTTGAGCAAATGCATCAACTGCTCGTTGTCGCGTGCATATAGTTTTACCATCATGGTGTAAGGACCAGTGGTAAAGTGGCACTCGACGATTTCCGGTATGTGGTGCAGACATTCTACGACATCCTTGTACATGGAGCCTCGTTCCAAGGTAATACCTACATAGGTACAGGTAGAGTAGCCGAGGCTCTTGGGATTGACGTCGAAACCGCTGCCCATGATGACACCAGCGTCAATCAGATGTTGTACGCGCTGATGGATGGCAGCACGGCTCACATTACACTCTGCAGCAACATCCTTGAACGGAATGCGCGCATTTTTCGACAGGATACTAAGGATTTTCTTGTCAAGATTGTCAATTTTCTCCATTGCTAATAGTATTGTTTTACAATTTGTAAGCAAAAGTACGCAATTTTATTGAATTACCAAACATTTTGCAAGGAAAATGTGCAAAAATTGTGCAAAATGTTGACTTAACGCTTGTAAATGAGTGTTAAACCGTCGCGAAGTGGCAGTATAACTTGTTCAACACGGTCATCGTGCATCACGTAGTCGTTGAACGTCTCGATACCCTGAGTTTGCGGGTCGCGGTCATAATTGTGGTCCACGACGTGACCATCCCACAGCGTATTGTCCGCCACAATAAAACCGCCAGGCCGCAGCAGGGCGAGTACCGTCTCATAGGTATCGCGATAGGTGCGTTTGTCTCCGTCGATGAAGGCCATGTCGAAGGTAATGCCTAACTTTGGGGCTTCTGTGTTGGCATCGCCGATGATGAAACGGATGCGGTCAGCGACGGGCGACCCTTCTATCCAAGGACGGGTAAAGTCTTCCTGCTCGTCGTTGATTTCAAAGGTATAGACCATACCGCCCTCTTCCAGTCCTTCAGCCATGCAGATGGCGGAGTAACCGCTGAAGGTTCCTACTTCAAGGACGTTCTTGGGACGAATCATCTTGACCAGCATCTTGAGCAAACGACCTTGCAGGTGGCCTGATGCCATGCGGCCGTGCAGCATGTGGATATTGGTGGCGCGCCAGAGCCGATAGAGATAGTCGGGTTCTGGCTCGATATGGTTCAATATGTAGGATTCGAGACCAAACCCACCCCCAGCCCCTCCCGTGCAGGAGGGGTGTTTAGTTACTTTATCCACGGATTCTAATTTTTGTGTTTAGAAATATAACCATAGATTCGAACTATTCTGACTCCCCTCCCACACGGGAGGGGCTGTTTATTAGCGCTTCAATGGCCAGTCGGTAGGAGTCGAGACCGAAGCCACAGATGACGCCACGGCAGGCCGCCGATATCATGGAATGGTGGCGGAACTCTTCGCGCTGATGGACGTTACTGATGTGGACCTCGATGACGGGCGATTTCAGCGAACGGATGCAGTCGTGCAGGGCAACGGAAGTGTGTGTGTAAGCACCTGCATTCAGCACAATACCGTCGTAGGTAAAGCCGACTTCCTGCATCTTGTTGATGAGCTCGCCTTCAATATTGCTCTGGAAATACTCGATTTCTACGTCGGGATACTGGGCTTGCAACTTGGGCAGATACTGCTCGAAGGATGACGAACCATAGATGCCGGGTTCGCGGACACCCAACAGATTTAAATTAGGACCATTGACTATCAGAATTTTCATAATTCAAAAAGATTTTGTACCTTTGCGCCTACAAAGGTACGAAATAAAAATGGAAAAGGACAAGAAAACGCCTACAAATATTATTCGCAGCTATCAGCGCTACCTGAAACTGCAGCGTGGCTACTCGCCAAATACGCTGGATGCTTACATCCGTGACCTGCTGAAGCTGAACAACTATTTGGAAGATGTGGACAAGGATGTCCTCGACGTGGAGCTGTCGGACTTGCAACACTTTGCCGCCTCGCTGCACGACATAGGCATACACGCGCGTTCGCAGTGCCGAATACTGAGTGGCGTGCGCTCGTTCTTCCGTTTTCTGGAGTTGGAAGGCTATCGTGACGACGATCCCAGTGAACTCTTGGAGTCGCCAGTATTGGGCGAGCACTTGCCAGAAGTACTCTCGGCAGAGGAAGTGGATATGCTTGAAGGCGCCATCGACCTGTCGAAGTGGGAGGGACAGCGCAATCGTGCCATTATTGAAGTATTGTTCTCGTGCGGATTGCGCGTCAGTGAACTGGTCAACCTGAAGCTATCCGACCTTTTTATACAGGAACAGTATGTCCGCATCTTAGGAAAAGGCTCGAAAGAACGGCTTGTACCCATCTCTCCGCGTGCCATCAAGGAACTGGACTACTGGTTTATGGACCGTCGCGAGATGAAGATAAAACCGGGCGAGGAGGACTTTGTGTTTCTGAACCGACGGGGCGCGCATCTGACGCGCGTCATGATACTCATCATGATTAAGGAAACGGCTGTGGCGGCAGGCATTCAGAAAACCATTTCGCCACACACCCTGCGCCACTCGTTTGCTACGGCTTTACTTGAAGGCGGTGCCGACCTTCGCGCCATCCAGGCCATGCTGGGCCATGAGTCCATAGGAACAACGGAGATTTATACGCATATCGATATGTCAACCCTCAGGGAACAGATTCTGAACCACCACCCCCGTAATCTTAAGCGGGTTGATGGATGATGTAAGATGTATGATGTAAGATGTGTGATGGATGATGTAGGATTGATGATGTAAGGCGGATGATTACTCAACGCGGTAGTAATCGAACTGTGCCAGACCATCTTGACCATAGCAGAACAGACCAGTGCGGATACCTTTCCAATAGCCGCTACGCATGGCGAATGGTTCATCGGCTTTCTCGTATCGTTTGCCATCGGTGCTGTAGTAGAACTGATGTTGGTTGCGTTCAGCATCAATGTTGATACGTAGATATACTTTCGCAAAGTTGCCCCTACGGACGATGTGTTGCTGTCCACCTATCTCAACGAAAATGCCGTCAGGAGAAAGACCAATGCCGCGGAACAGCTTTCCAGATATGAAAAGTCCGGCACGGCAGTTGCCTTTCTGTTGCATCAGTGTTGTGGTGGTACTACGATAACCTACGACTTTTTGCGTCAGTTGGTTGCGACATTGTTTCAGACTATCGGCAGGTATGGCGCGTAGCGTTAGCCATCCCTTACGTTCTGTCAGACTCCAGTGCGAATCCACAGGATTGTGGTTCCATTGCCACTGTAGCCCAAGTGTAGTTCTGAATTCGTCGGACTGCTGAAGGGCAAAGTGTCTGCTGTGCGTGACGTTTTTTCCGTCATGGACGCTGGCAAAACCAGCGCTGACAACGGGTTCGCCAATGCCATTACCGTCGAGGTCGGTGCCTATCACGGGCCAGTCGTCTACCCATCGTGCGAGTTGCAGATGGACGATACGGCCAAGGACTGGTGTTTCTTGGAAATGATAGAACCACCACTCGCCATTGTTCCCTTCAACGAGTGCACCTTGGTGTGGCCCATTAATGGCTGTCGTGCCCTGTTCAAGAACGACGCGCCGCTCGTAGGGGCCATAGATGTTACGTGCACGAAGAACGGTTTGCCAGCCCGTGCCGACACCACCTTCGGGAATGATTAAATAGTAATAGCCGTTGCGCTTCATGAACTTCGTTCCCTCGGCTACGGGGCCGGTGTATACGGTAACGCCCTCGTCTAACAGTGTCCGGCCATCGGCCGACATACGGTGCACGATGATGGGGCCTGCACGGTGGCGACTACGACCAAGGTAGGCCTGTCCGTCATCGTCCCAGAACGGACACGGATCCTCCCACTTCTCTACATGCTGTACACAGTGCAATGGCGACCAAGGTCCATACGCGCTCTTGGCGGTTGACATGAACAGCCCCTCATCAGGTGTGCAGAAATAGACGTAGAACATGCCATCGTGATAGCGAATAGCCGGAGCCCACGAGCCACCGGCATAGTGGGCCATTGCATCCCAACCATGTTCGTCCAATCGACGGTATATCTGCGAAATGTAGCGCCAATTCACACCGTCTTCCGACTCAAGTACCTGCATCCCCATGAAGTGGAAGTCGCTGGCTACCATATAGTACATTCCCCCAACGCGAATCACGTCAGGGTCGCTGAAGTCTGCGCATAGCACGGGATTACGATATGTCCCATCGCCCTGATCACCCCAACTTCGCTGTTGAGCAGCCAAAGATAATGGAAAAAAGAGAAGAAGAGAAAGGAAAAAATGCTTCATTGTACGTTCTTCTTTACAACATCAGGCCTTGCATCGGGCTGTTCCGTGTAGACTTCAACATTCTCGAAGTCAACGTTACGGGCGTTCCGTATGTAAAGGCCTTTAGCGGGCAGCGGGCCCCACATCGTAGCCTCGGGATATTCGGCGGCCTTCTCGTCACGCAGCGCTTTGTCGATGTCGGCCAATTGTGCGCGGGTTATGCCTCCACTATGATGAATGCTGACGTTGCTGACGTGAACGTCTTCTACAGGATGGTCGGGCAGTCCGCTGATAGACCAGCCATAGTTGCCGCAGTCCCTCGCGCGTACATTATTTATATATATACCCCGCATGCGCCCGACGGTCAGCACGCTGTCGGGCTTCTGACTGCGCGTAGCCCCTTCGTTGCCGCCCTGTACGTTCTGCGCCACGAAGGCGTCGGCCCCATTCTTGCTGAACGTCCAGCCGCGACCGCGATGGGCCAGTCGGACGAAGATAGGCGACTCGGTGCCCGTAATGGTCATACCGTCTACCGAGACGTTCTCCATCAGTCCGCCATCCACAATCTCTAACGATAGTGCTGACGTTCCACGGGGTCGTCCGAAGAACAGCGAGGACTGGTCGTCGCTGGGTTTTACCACGATGTTGCGAATTGCGATGTTGCGATAGCCGCCGTTAGTCTCCGTGCCCAGTTTCACCGCGTTGCAATGGCTCGACACCACACAGTCAGCAATGACAATGTTCTCGCAGAGTCGGGGCGACGTGGACTTCAGCGTGATGCCGTCGTCGTCCGAGTCGGCTATCACACCACGCACAATGACGTCGTGACAGCCATCCAAGTCCAGCGCATCATTATTATAATTGTTACGGTTCACGACCTTGATACCGTCGATTCGTACACGGTCGCAGGCCAGATAGTGCTGCATCCAACAGCCGCTGTTACGCAGCGTAACGTCCTTGACCACGATGTCGCTACTTTGTATGAATCGCAGCAGGTGTGGACGTGTGATGCCCTCGTCGTTCCACGACTGCTTGGGAAACACACGCCCCTGTCCGTCTATCGCTCCGTAGCCGTCAATCACTACATTCTCAGCCTCGTCGGCATATATCAATTGTATCGTCGGCGTATGCGTTCGCAGTGACTTGTAACTGGTCGTCATACGGCGGTAGTCGCGTAAATCCGTACTTCCGTAGAGCGTAGCGCCCAACTCCAGATGCAGGTTCACGTTGCTGCGCAGTACGATGCTGCCTGTCTTATACTGGCCAGCCGGTACCACCACGCGACCGCCTCCCTGCTCAGAACACAGGTCGATGCACTGCTGCAACACCGCCGTGCACAGTACCGCCGTGTCGCTCTTTGCACCATAGTCGGTGATAACATAGTCGCGTGCTATGAGGCCTGTGCTGCAGTTCAGTAGCAGAACCCAGAACAAGAGTCGTTTCATCGCTTCGTTGCCTTGATGAAGTAGATGATTAACAGGATATAGGCTGCCAGCGAAGCCAGTTCCGACAACGGATTGGCCCACCATTCGGCATAGTCGAACGAGATGCCGCCAAAGCGTAGCAAGGCACTCACCACACCCATCAGTGCACCACCGGCAATGAAACCAGAGGCGATAAGGTTGCCATGTTCGCCGCGAGCTTTGTTCGTGGCCTCATCCTTCGTACGGGTCGTCACATACCATGATATAGCACCACCGATGACCAGTGGTACGTTCAGTTCCATGGGGATGAACATACCCAGTGCAAAAGCCAGTGCGGGAACCTTGCAAAGCGTCAGTACTACGGCAATCACTGCACCGATGGCATACAGGGCCCAAGGTGCACCGACACCATTCATCAGCGGATCGATAACGGCAGCCATAGCATTGGCCTGTGGAGCAGCCAGTGCACCAGAGGCGAAGCCGTAAGTTTCGTTGAGCAACATCATGACGCCGCCAACAGTAGCAGCACTAACCAATGTACCTAAGAACTTCCACGTCTGCTGTTTGCGAGGCAGCGTGCCACACCAGTAACCAATCTTCAGGTCGGTAATAAACGAACCAGCCATAGAAAGAGCGGTACATACCACACCACCCATGATGAGTGCTGCCACCATGCCGCCTGTGCCCTTCAGCCCCACGGCAACCATCACGACGGAAGCCAGAATGAGCGTCATCAGCGTCATGCCCGACACCGGATTAGAACCTACTATCGCAATAGCGTTGGCTGCTACCGTCGTAAACAGGAATGCGATGACTGCCGTCAGGATGATAGCTACAAGGGCAAAGAGCAGGTTGCCGTCCATTACGCCAAACCAAAAGAACAGGAAGGTTAGAATGAGGGTGACAATAGAGGCAATGGCAATGAAGCGGAAGGGCAGGTCCTGATTGGTTACTGCTGAACCGTCGCCCGCCATTTGCCCGTTAGTTTTGCCAACGGTCTCTCCGCCAGCATCGCCAGCCTTCGCCGCCAGCCCTACAGCGCTTTTGATGACGCCCCACGACTTGATGATACCAATAATGCCCGCCATAGCGATGGCACCAATACCTATCGACTTGCCATACGACGTGAAAATCTGTTCTGGCGACATATCGCCCACTGCTGTCGAAATGGCAGGATTCCACTGATTTAGCACGGTATCTGAGAACAGCAGTGCCATGCCCGGTACCACCAGCCACCAAACGAATAGTGAACCGAGCGTGATAATTAAGGCATAGCGGAAACCGATGATATAGCCCAAGCCCAGTACGGCAGCGCCCGTATTATTCTTAAACACAAGCTTGGCTTTTTCTGCGAGGTCGTCACCATAGGGAATCATACGCGAGGTGACATTCTCGTTCCACCAGCCAAAGGTGGCCACGATGAAGTCGTAGAGGCCACCCACCAATCCCGCAATCAATAGCGGCTTAGCTTGGGAACCAGCAGATTCTTTGTTAGCAACGGTTTTCCCGTCGTCCTCCGTTTCGGTGGATGTATCTCCACTCTTTAAAACCTGTGTGGTGGCCGTAGCTTCAGGGAAGGGGAATTGTTCCTGTGGTGCCTCCACGAAATAGCGGCGGAAGGGAATAAGGAACAGAATGCCGAGAACACCGCCTAACAGTGAGGCGATAAAGATCTTCAAGAAGTCGGCACTCATCTCCGGATACTTAGCCTGCAGGATATAGATAGCAGGCAGCGTAAAGATGGCGCCAGCCACCACGGCTCCTGAACAGGCACCAATACTTTGGATAATCACGTTTTCGCGCAAGGCATTCGAACGCTTGGCAGCAGCAGAAACACCTACGGCAATAATGGCAATGGGAATGGCAGCTTCGAAAACCTGTCCGACCTTCAAGCCCAGATAGGCGGCAGCTGCAGAAAACAGGACAGCCATCAGGACACCCCAAGTGACTGACCAAACATTTACTTCGTTTTTCATATCTTTATGATTCTATTTAATGCTTCCATAAGTACACTGCGAGGACAGGCGATGTTGATGCGCAGATAGCCTTCGCCAGACTTGCGACCGTACATCGTACCAGGATTCACCCAAACCTGTGCTTTCTCAAGGATATGGTTGCAGTATATTTCGACGGCGTCACAACACGCACTGACATCTACCCAAACGAGATAAGTGCCTTCAAGCTGCATGACCCGCCATTGGGGAATATGCTGCGCGACGAAATCACACAGCGCACGGTAGTTGTCCCAAAGATACATGTTGAGGGCATCAATCCAGTCTTCGCTGTCATTATAAGCCGCCTTCAATGCCTCGGGGGCAAAGGGATTGACGTCGCACACTTCATTGATATTGATGGCACGGTCCAGACGACGCCGCGTAGCAGCATCCTGACAGATGATATTCGCCATCATGAGACCAGCGATATTAAACGATTTTGACGGTGAGTTGAGGATGATGGCTCCAGCATCCACCGTCCCCATCGGACAGAAAGTGTTGCCAGGCATGATGAGTTCGCAATGAATCTCGTCAGAAACAATGCGCACGTTGTATTTGTGACAAATGTCACGCATCCGCTCCAGTTCCTCGCGAGACCAAACGCGACCTGTGGGGTTATGAGGATTGCAGAGCAGAAAGACTGTCGTCTTCTCGTCAGCACATTGGGTTTCAAAGGATTCCCAATCGACTTCAAAGCGGTTGCTGTTGTGACTGAATCGCAGCACACACTCCGCAACCTCGCAGCCATTGTTTTTGACGCTGGAGAAGAAGCAGTTGTAGTCAGGAGAAAGAATCAATACCTTTTCGCCTGGCATGGTCAGAGCCTTGATAGCCACTGACATAGCGGGCACTACCCCCGTTGTATAGAGTATCCAATCGCGCTGGATGTCCCACTGGTGGCGACGTTTGAACCACGAAATAACGGCTTTGTAGTAATCGTCCTGAACGTAGGTATAGCCAAACACGGGGTGCTCGGCACGTTTCCTGATAGCCTCCTGAATAGCAGGTGCCACCGCAAAGTCCATGTCGGCTACCCACAAGGGTATGACATCAGGAGACGTCATTTCATCCCACTTGACACAGCCAGTGCCTCTACGCTCTATGTGTTTATCGAAATCGTATTTCATTTCCTTATTTCTATGACACAGTTGTTGGGCTGACGAACGTTTTCATCTATGGTTATCGACCCTATGCTGTCTGCCACAATATGTCCGCTGGTGGGATTCTTGATGTTCTCGATATGTCCACGGATATCTGCCTCTACGGTAGAATACTCAAAGACGCGATCGCACATCTTGTCGAACGTGCAATTTTCCAAGACCAGATTCTGCGTGTAACACAACAGCTGCTCGCCAGCTAGGTGACAGTTCACCAACCGTACATTTTTGGAGTGCCACGCCAGATATTCGCCATCCAGGTCGGAGTCGTAGATCGTAACGTTCTCACATTCCCAGAAAGAGTCCTTGGTCAGTATCTTGGCGTTATGTACCTCGACATTCTTACAATACTGGAACACGTACTTGGCATCACTGTTCAGACCGTCGACATAGATGTTCTGGCTGAACATGAAAGGGTAGGTGCCGCCATGCAGGGTGACATTCTTCAGTTTCAAGCCGTTCACCTTCCAGAAAGTCTCGTCAGCATCCGTGATGTTGACATCCTCCAGTTCTAAGTTGTTCATCTCACGGAAGAACTTGGGTCCGTCAATACGGCAACGGCGCATGACCATGTCGTTGGTGTACCAGATGGCTGAGCGTGAACCCACGGCAAAGTAGCAGTCCTCGATGAGTGCGCCGTCAACATGCCACCAAGGATACTTGCCATAGAAACGGCTGTTGCTGCACTGCATATTCTGACACTGCTTGATGCCACTCTCACCATCCGTGATGATGATATTCTCCAATCTCAAGTCGTGGACGGCAAAAAGTGGCCGCTCACCCCCGAATTCTTTATTCTTTATCAGTTCCATAAGTTAATATTTCTGTTTTGCCTGCAAAGATACGAAAAAAAATACGTAACTTTGCAGCCGTAAAGTAGAAAATATATGAAGAAGTTATATATAGAGACTTACGGTTGTCAGATGAATGTGGCCGATTCTGAGGTGGTAGCCTCTGTGATGCAGATGGCTGGCTACGAAACGACGGAGTCGTTGGACGAGGCTGATGCCGTGTTTCTGAACACCTGTTCGGTGCGTGATAATGCCGAACAGAAGATTTATCATCGTTTGGATGCTTTGGATGCGGTTAGGCGTAAGCGTCCCTTGATAATTGGTGTGTTAGGTTGTATGGCAGAACGTGTAAAAGACGACCTATTGAAGAACCATCATGCCGATCTTGTGGCTGGTCCTGATGCCTATCTCTCATTGCCCGACCTGATAGCACAGGCAGAGACAGGTCATAAGGCCATTAATATTGAACTCAGTACCAGCGAGACTTATAAGGATGTGGTGCCCCAGCGTCTGCATGGTGCACGAATTGGTGGTTTTGTCAGCATTATGCGTGGCTGCAATAATTTCTGCCACTATTGTATTGTGCCTTATACCAGAGGTCGTGAGCGTTCAAGAGACGTAGAGAGCATACTCCGTGAGGTACGTGACTTGCGCGATAGAGGTTTCAAGGAAGTGACGCTGCTGGGGCAAAACGTCAACAGCTATTCTTGGAAAGAGCAAAACTCTTTCCCACAGCTACTGCGTCGTGTAGCTGAGGAAGCCCCAGAGATGCGTGTTCGTTTTACCACGAGCCATCCCAAGGATATGAGCGATGAGACGCTACACGTCATTGCTGAGGTGCCTAACGTCTGCAAACATATTCATTTGCCTGTACAGAGTGGAAGCGACCGTATCTTAAAACTGATGAATCGCAAGTACACTCGTGAGTGGTATTTGGGTCGTGTTGAGGCTATTCGTCGTATTATTCCTGACTGTGGACTCTCAACGGATATCTTTGTAGGTTACCATAGTGAGACAGAGGAAGACCACCAGCTGTCGCTCTCATTGATGCGTGAGGTGGGCTACGACTCTGCCTTTATGTTTAAATACTCTGAACGTCCAGGTACTTACGCATCTAAGCATCTGCCTGATGATGTGCCTGAAGAAGAGAAGATTCGTCGATTGAATGAGTTGATTGCCTTGCAGACAGAAATCTCTGCCCAGCAGAACAAGAAGGACGAAGGTAAGGAGTTCGACGTGCTGATTGAAGGTTTCTCTAAGCGTAGCCGTGAGCAGTTGATGGGCCGTACGGAGCAAAACAAGGCCGTGGTGATGCCTAAGGCAGGTCATCATATTGGAGAGACTGTCAAGGTGCGTATCATGGGCAGTACAAGTGCAACATTATTAGGAGAGATCATATGAAGGAATTCTTGAATATCCTGAGGCGTTTTGTTCCGCCATACAAGAAATATCTGGTATTGTCGATAGTCTTCAATATATTATCGGCCATACTCAACATCTTCTCTTTTGCCGCATTGATTCCTATCCTGCAGATTCTGTTCCAAACCAGTGATGCAAAAACAGCTACCAGCTATATGGCTTGGGACTGGGGTAACGTTCAGGAGGTGCTGATGAACAATATGAACTATTATGTCAACGGTCTGATTGCCGACTATGGTCAGACCACGACACTACTGCTTATTGGTCTCTTCCTGGCTGCCACTACGTTCCTCAAGACTGGTGCCTATTTCCTTAGTGCTGCTACGATTATTCCTATCCGTACAGGTGTGGTAAGGGATATCCGTAATCAGTTGTACCAGAAGATAACTTCGCTGCCCCTTGGTTTCTTCTCTGAAGAGCGCAAAGGTGACATTATTGCCCGTATGAGTGGTGATGTGCAGGAGATAGAAAACTCGATTATGTCGAGTTTGGAGATGCTGTTCAAGAATCCTATTCTCATCATCTCTTACTTTGCTGCCTTGATTTTCATCTCTTGGCAGTTGACACTCTTTACGCTTATTATCGTACCTATTATGGGATGGTTTATGGGCTATATAGGTCGCAGACTTAAGCAGGACTCCATCAAGGCCCAGTCGTTGTGGAGCGATACGATGAGCCAGGTTGAGGAGACTTTGGGAGGCCTGCGTATCATTAAGGCTTTCTGTGCTGAGGGTAAGATGAATCGACGCTTCGACAACATCAATTCAGCTTATCGCGACGACATTATGCGAGTCAACATCCGCCAGTCGTCAGCCCATCCTATGAGTGAGTTCTTGGGAACCATCCTGATTGTCATCGTGCTTTGGTTTGGTGGTGTGCTGGTATTAAACTATCAGGCACTCTCTGGTCCAATCTTCATCTATTATATGGTGATGCTCTACTCCATCATCAATCCCTTGAAAGACTTCTCGAAAGCAGGATATAACATTCCAAAGGGTTTGGCTTCTATGGAGCGTGTAGACAAGATTCTGCTGGCTGAGAATACCATTAAGGAAGTGCCCAACCCCAAGCATATCGCTTCCTTCGAACATCAGATCGAGTTCCGCAATGTGTCGTTCCGCTATGCCGACCAGTGGATTCTGAAAGACATCAATCTGGTTATCCCCAAAGGTAAAACCATTGCCATTGTCGGACAATCGGGTAGTGGTAAGTCGACGATGGTAGACTTGATTCCTCGCTATTACGATGTGCAGGAAGGCGAAGTGTTGATTGATGGTATCAATGTGAAGGACTTAGGCATCTTCGACCTGCGTCAGCTGATAGGCAACGTGAATCAGGAAGCCATCCTGTTTAATGATACCTTCCGCAACAATATCTCGTTTGGTGTTGACAATGCTACTGATGAGCAGATTGCTGAGGCTGCAAAGATAGCCAATGCCTACGACTTCATTATGCAGTCGGAACATCAGTTCGAGACCAATATCGGCGATCGTGGTGGACGCCTTTCTGGTGGTCAGCGCCAGCGTGTATCGATAGCTCGTGCCATCTTGAAGAATCCACCCATCTTGATTCTTGACGAGGCTACCAGTGCCCTCGATACAGAAAGCGAACGCTTGGTGCAGGATGCTTTGGAGCGACTGATGAAGACGCGCACCACAGTAGCTATTGCCCACCGTTTGAGTACTATCAAGAATGCAGACGAAATATGTGTGTTGCACGAAGGACGTATCGTAGAACGAGGCACACATGATGAGTTGCTCTCCATTGACGGCTATTACAAGAAGTTGAACGATATGCAGTCGCTATGAAGCAGCGGGCACTCTATCTCCTGACGACCTATCTGTTGACGGTGCTGATATTCGTCGCAGCCAAACTGGTCTTTATGTGGTGTAATGCCGAAGGCCATTCTTTTGATGTCGGCGACGTCTTTGATGTCATGGTCCACGGTCTCACGCTCGACTTATCGACGGCGCTCTACTTCCTAATAGTGCCCTTCCTCCTGATCATGGTCAGCATTTGGTACACAGGTCGCTGGCTCTTTCGCATCTTGCAAGGCTATTACCTGCTGATATCTCTTGCCTTTGCTTTGGCTTTCGTGGCAGACACCAGCCTCTATGAGTTCTGGCAGTTCAAACTCGACGCCTCGTGCCTGCAGTATCTGGAAACACCTACTGAAGCGATGGCAAGTGTCAGCTGGGGCTATATCGTTGTCAGACTCATTATTCTTTTGCTGGTAACGGTGCTGATGTATAAAGCCTACTGGCTGACAGTCCGCAGCCTTCGGACTGTGAGTCCGCAGCCTTCGAACTGGAAGTCCGCAGCCTTCGGACTATTAGCGTTCTTATTGTCCGTTCCGCTTCTCGTGATAGGCATTCGTGGAGGTTTAGGCGAATCGACGACAAATATCGGACAGGTCTATTATTCCAGTCAGCAGTTCCTGAACCATTCTGCTGTGAATCCTGTGTTTAGTTTCTTGGCTTCATTGGAGAAAAACAGCAGTTCTGTTCCTGAGTATAAATTCATGGAAGAAGCCGAGCGTGCCAGATTGATGGCTGATATCTATCCTACCACGAGTGTTGACTCAGATACATTGTTGCGCACTAAAACGCCTCATGTTATCATCATACTATTAGAGAGTTGTGGTGGCATCTTTACGGAAGATATCGGTGGGCGCAAGGAAATCATGCCCAATCTGAATCGCTATGTGCACGAAGGTGTCTATTTCTCGCAGTTCTATGCCAACTCCTATCGTACCGATCGTGGTACGCTGTGTACCTTGAGCGGCTATCCTTCTTTCCCAAAGTCATCAGTCATGAAGATGCCTGCCAAGACGCGTTTCCTGCCAGGCATCGCCAAATCTCTGCGTGAGGCAGGCTACAAGACGAGTTATCTCTATGGTGGCGACATTAATTTCACCAATATGCGCAGCTATCTGGTGACGACAGGCTTCGACCAATTATGTTGGCAAAAGGACTATTCACTGGAGGAACAGCATAGTGCGAATTGGGGTGTGCGCGACGATATTACCTTCGCAACACTTTACGAACAGATTGCAGGTTTCAAATCCGATGAGCATTATCTCATAGGCTATTCTACGCTCTCCAGCCATGAGCCCTGGGATGTTCCTACTCATGAGTTGAAGGAAGAGATACCCAATGCCTTCAATTATTTGGATCAGTGTATCGGCACTTTTATCGAGAAGGTCAGGAAAACCCCTCAATGGGACCATCTGTTGGTAGTGTTACTGCCTGACCACGGCTTTACATATTTCGGCGTTAGTGAAGAGCACGAGATGCACGACCATGTGCCTATGCTGTGGTTAGGGGGAGCACTCAAGGAACCTCGTCGCATTGACGTGTTGTGTAATCAGACTGACCTGCCTGCCACCTTGCTGGGCCAGTTAGGTCTTCCTCATGACGACTTCCTGTTCAGCCGCGACATCATGAGCCGCAACTATACCTATCCGTTTGCCGTGCATACCTATAATAATGGCATCACGATGAAGGACAGTACAGGCTTTGCCGTCTATGACCTGAATGCCAATCGCATCGTTGTTGACAAAAGTACTGACAGCGAGGCACTGATACGTCGTGGTATGGCCATTCTGCAGACAGCATCGGAGCATATTAACCAGTTAGGAAAACAATGAAGTGGACAAAACGATATAAGGACATCAGCGCCCCCTGGGCAGTGGCTTGGAACATCCTGCTACTTTATCTGGCGTATAGTGTGACGCGTGTGGCTTTCCTGTTAGAGAACCTGTCAATCTATCAGCACATCTTCGATTCAGGAAAGTTTTGCGACATCGTCCTTGGCAGTCTTTATTTCGACACGTCAGCCATCGCCTATACCAATGCGCTGTATCTACTGTTGGTGCTCTTTCCTTGCCATCTGAAGGAAAACCGTACCTATCAGCACTTCTGCAAGGGACTTTATCTGGTTGTCAACGGCTTGTGCTTGGCAACCAATTTAGGCGACGCTGTCTATTATCAATATACGGCACGACGCACCACGGTAGCCTTTTTCAACGAGTTTGGTGCTGACGACAAGTTAGGCAGCATTGTTGGCTACGAGTTCATGCGCCATTGGTACTTGGTACTGCTGTTCCTCATGCTGGTGCTCTTCCTTTATAAATGCTATAAGACGCCTGTCAGTAAGACGCGACCGTTTGGCCTTTACTATTTCCGTCAGATTGCCGCTCTGCTTATTTACGGCGTGTTGTGTTGGGGCGGTATGCGAGGCGGCTTCTGGGACAACCGTCCTATCAAGGTCAGCACAGCCAATCAGTTTATCAGCAAGCCCAACGATGCCTCGCTGATACTGAATACACCCTTTTCTCTGCTGCGTACCATTGGCAAGAAGACCTATCACAGACCAGCTTATTTCACCAGTGCTGATGAGTTAGAAAAGGTCTATAGTCCCATTCACCAACCCCTTACCTCTCACCCCTCATCTCTCACCCCTAAGAATGTTGTCGTCATTTTCCTTGAGAGCTTTGGCCGTGAGTATTTTGGTGCTTACAATCGAGATATCCTGCCTGACTATAAGGGCTATACCGAATTCCTTGACTCGCTGATAGACCATTCTGTAACGTTCCGCTATTCATACGCCAACGGTCGTGCCAGCATTGACGCTATGCCTTCAGCCCTCTGTGGTGTTCCCATGTTTGTTGAGTCGTTTGTTGCTGGTCCCTATGCAAACAACCATTTGGACGGAATGGCAGGCTATCTGAGTAGCATGGGTTATCAGACAGCCTTTTTCCATGGTGCACCAGCCTCCAGCTTAGGATTCCAAGGCTTTTGCAAGGCTACGGGATTCCATCAATGTTTCAGTCAGGAGGATTTTGAAGCCGATCCGCATACGGAGGGGCGTGCAGCCTACGACAACTGGTGGGGCATTTGGGACGAGCCCTTCCTGCAATATTTCAAAATGAAGATGGATGGCATGAAGCAACCTTTTATGACCACTCTCTTTACCTTGACCAGTCATCATCCCTTCCATGTGCCAGACACGTACAAAGACCGTTTTGTCGAGGAGGAGTTGCCCATCCATAAGAGCATCCGATATACAGACCATGCGCTTCGTCGCTTTTTCAATGAAGCCAGTAAGACGAAATGGTTTAAGAACACCGTGTTT